>Ga0315913_1003928_pt1 | contig 17926 bp, 12 predicted proteins | sample MpolsnodulesMG_FD_207736 | JGI IMG/M metagenome (GOLD analysis project Ga0315913, IMG submission 207736) | Medicago polymorpha root nodule microbial communities from Los Angeles, California, United States - small nodules | ecosystem: Host-associated > Plants > Roots > Nodule | place: USA... | reverse complement strand
TAATCCATTCAAAATTTCATTAATCATACATAATCCATAGAAAAATCATGATTCTTACATAATCCATAGGATATGTTTTATGATGTTAATAAAGTAAAAACGGTGAACTTAATAAGATGAATCTAAAAAATTAAAAATAAAAATAAGTTATTAATGAGGAATCTTAGGTGGGCGGTAAAATTTCAATCAATAAGGTAACAACTTTTAGTAATAAGACAAGATATATAAAGATATTTTAGTAATTTACTTAATTTATTATCGGGTATGGGTACCCGTGAGTATGGATACAATCAAATCTGTATCTGTACCCATATAATAATGGGTAGTCAAATACCCGTTTATTATACCCGTGGATACCCGTTTAGCTACCCGCTTCGTGCCCGTGACGGATTTTACCCACGGGTACCCGTGGACATGGATATTTTTGCCACCCCTAGTAAGGATGAAATAGCTCTTAATTATAGAAATATATGGGACAAATTCCGCTTTACTAAATTGAATGTTTTCATCCTCACAAGATTTTTTTACTTTGTTTTTTTGTCTCTAATAACTATTTTATGTTCATGTGAATGTCAAAATTATAACTATTTTATGTTCAAATTGTATTTATGTTACGTCCGTTTATTATGTTCAACATTTATATATTTATATTATGTTCAAAAACATGTCAAAATTATATACATTAGGGACCAAAAATAAAACAAAAAAATTTGTGAGGATGAAAACATCTCATTAAGGACCAAAAATAAAACAAAAAATATGTGAGGATGAAAACATCTCATTTTATTTTTTAGGGACTAAAATCAAAATTTGATAATATATAGGGACGAAAAACTTATTTAACTATTTTTTTAATTGGGTATTAAATATTTTAGACATAAAAGAGACTATGATATCTATTAATATTATACCAAATATTCATATAATATTGAAAAGAAAGAAACAAGATCCACAAGTCCTAACTCAACTGGTAAAATGTCGAAATTGTTAGGCCGGATGCCATGACGGGGGTTCGAACCCCGGTACCTTCACTTATGTGTGTGAGTTTATAATGACTTTGTCATTTCGTCTATCTACCAAAAAAAAAACAATAAATTAGTTTTTAAAAAAATCTGGAAAGATTGCTACGAATCGAATTTTAAATGTCGTAAATGTACAAGATCCACTGTGTTTGTTTCAGTTTCAAACATTATTATGCATTGTGCATACCAACTGAATTAAACTCACGAGGACTCTTTAATTTATTTTGACGTTCTGTATGTTTTATTAAATTTATGTAAAATATTCGTTTTGTTAAAAAAAAATAAAAAATCATTCTCTCTCTGAAACACACCCCACGACCGAAAAACTCTCTAACTCCCGATGAGGTCAAATTCTCACTTGCCTTTAAATATGCTTGAAATCACATGGGTGGCTTTTTATTTAGGTCCTTCCTGATGCTCCACAATATCTTGTTTGTTAATTGGCTTGGCGGTATGTCTGCGGCCCTTGGCTCCTTTTACACTTCATATATGTTTTGCTTTGAAACTTATATAGTGAAATGATAATGATCGGTACAATGTTGCTATCCTATTATCATATGACATGTCTGTCCGGTTTATGCTTTGCTTAAATCTAAGTTCTGTGAATGAACTTGTAGTTGATCTTGTAGCCTTTTAAGGATATTTAAATTTCTAAAAATTAGGAATATTCAAATAGTAGTAAATTAGGGATTATCTAATTCTATATGGATTGTCGTTTGACATAGTATGATGAGAATTCACTGTATTGCTGCATAGCCTCACTAAGTAACTACAAAAATACTATATGTTTTTATTGGACCTCAGTGCATGCCCCCTTATTTTAAGGTGAATGCTAACTGTGGTAAGCGTAAATTAAATAATCAAATATAGTATTGTCATGGAATTTGTGTACTCAAATCCTTAAAAATTTTAAAATTGATCTTTTTAATACAAAATTTTCATTTTTTTATTCGCTAGCATGTGCCCTTACGGTACTTGTTAGCCAAGGCCTTTATTCAAAGCATGTCACAATGAAGAAAAATAGGTTGAAAATCACTCTTTTAATGCATAATGTCACTATCTCCACTTTTGAAGGAGCGGGATTTGAAACCCTATGGCTTCCTATCCTTTATAATTATATCTAGTCTAGTCTAGGAAAGAAAAAACTTTGAAACTGTATAACTTTAATTAGCTTAAATATTGACGCATCTTTTTCCAGGCATTTGAATGAGGTTGGATAGGTATATGTTTAAGAGATGACACAGGAACTTTTGTCTTAGCTAAAACTGACTGGTTTAGTCCGTTATGTGATGTGCATATGGGAGAAGCACTTGGTTTACTTTCGGCTTTAGAATGGGTTCATGAGCTTCATCTTGGCCCAATAGACTTTGAGTTGGATGCGAAGAAGGTTGTTGATAACTTCTTATCGTCAACCAATGACGGGACTGAGTTTGGAGACATTATTCAAAGTTGTCAATCTCTTTTTAGGAATCTATCTTTATGAAAACTTTAAGGTGGAGTTTGTGCGGAGACAAGCAAATGAAGCAGCCCATGCTTTATCTAAGGAGGCCACATTATCTGCTAGTTTCCAAGTTATGTATGAAATACTATATTTTTTTGAACACATTTTAATTAATGAAATGCTTTAAGCTTTTTCCTTTAAAATTTTTTTAACTTAAATAAGGAACAGGCTGTTTTTGGTTACAAATAGTTGAAAAGCTTACCTTCTCAAAAATAAAAGTTGAAAAACTTATACTGATTGAGCATTGAGGTGTGAGCAGTAGAGGAATGGTAGATGTGGTATGATTGAGTATCTTATCTGATCCATGCAGTTTACGACACATATACTTGGAACACATTAAAATAACTACTTGTTATTAGTAAGAAATGAGTACAAGGGACAGTAAAACCTACTTGTTGGCTTGTTTTTCATGTTATACTATCTAAGTTTTTATTTAATGTGATGTGATGTGATGGCATAAATCTTAACTGTTTTGTACAAGAATAGAATATAAAGAATTTCATTATTAATTTAGTGAAATTGACAGATTTTGATAGAGCTATAGAATACTTTAGAGTTGGACTCAATAGGTTTTACGCAGTTCTCTTAACCATTTTGTATATTTGTGAATCTCTATTTTGGAATGCCTAATTGCTCATAAAGAACTTGTTAGAATTGATTCTTCACAAACATTGTTTTTGTTCCCGTATCTGAATTATCTAAATTATGCATTGTAGAGTCACCGTTTGAGTTCCATGCGCTGGAGGTGGCTTTAGAAAAGCACCAAACGGTATAGGTTGGAATACAATTTTTTTATAATTAACAGGTACAGTTTGAATTAGAGCCATGATAACAAGGTAATTCTCTTTAAAAAAACACCGTAATTATTTTTTCTAGGTGACACCAACGGAGGGAATGATTGGGGTAGCACTTGAGTGACATTGTGGTACTAATGTCATGTGACATTAGCCAACTACAATGTCTAAGTAGAAGGACAAAAAATTCTTGTAAGTGAGAGAAAAGAAAACCATAATTTTTTGTTCTTTTGTACACTTGTGACATTGTAGTTGGAAGGTTACACAAGTGTTTCCCGAATGATTGAGGAATATATTACCATAAACTTTAACTTAATTTTAGGTAACATTTTCGTTTTATCTCTTTTTTCTTCCGATTTAGTATTTATATTATAAAATGATAATATTTTGTAATTTTGTATGAGATTTTTTTAATGAAATCTGAGTTTCTTGTTTTGCATAATGAAGATTTGAGGTTGTTTTTGAGTTTGATAAACTTTTTTTGAGTTTGATTTTTTTTCGATAAAAAAGAAAAACTATGTTGACATTTTATAATATAAAGGACTAAATCAAGACAAAAAAAGAAGATAAAAGGACGAAAGTATTATCTAAAATTAAATTAAGATACGAAATGTGTAATTTTGTCAATAATTCATTAGAACTATTAGGTTAAAAAAAAGGAGGGCAGTGATTTGGAGTAACTCGTTACTCTTAGGGTATGTTTGGTTGACGAAAGAAAGTGAAAGGAAAGAAAGTGTAAGGAAAGAAAGTGAAAGGAAAGAAAGATAGTGGAAAGTGAAATGATTTGTTTAGTTGTTTGGTATAAGTGAAAGTGAAAAGAAAGTGAGAGAGAAAGAAAGAGTTATAGTTATGAAAAGACATAATATCCTTGAACATAATAAAATATATTACCATATTTTTATAAATAGACAATAATTAATACTTTATAATTTTTAAATTTAAAGAAGTTAACTACTAAATTATATTAAAATATGGTCATTACTGTATTATCAACAAATCTTCAGCTATTTTATATTTGAGTATTTAGTTAATTTAGGGCACTATTATTCTTATTATTTTATTCTTGTAATATATTTTATTATGTTCAAGGATATTTATGTCTTTTCATAACTATAACTCTTTCTTTCTCTCTCACTTTCTTTTCACTTTCACTTATACCAAACAACTAAACAAATCATCACACTTTCCAATATCTTTCTCTCCTTTCACTTTCTTTCCTTACACTTTCTTTCGTCAACCAAACATACTCTTAAAGTCTATATATCCATATGTTTTTTTAGGGAAGAATAATTTTATTATTGAGAAATGATATTTGAACAATCATTTTGTGGCAACTTTCTCTCTCATACTCAGGTTTTGTTTTTCTTTCTCATTCTATTGCTTTAATTTTCGTGCTAATATCTACTTTTATTTGTTTATCTTTGGTTGTCCAATTAGTTGTTCATGAATAGTTGTTCAAACAACATACATCTTTATTATTGTTACATTTATTTTGGAGAAATGATATTTGAACATCCATTTTTAATAACTTTTGTGACAACTCTCTCATACTCTCATTGTACTTTTATTCTCTTTTTTTTTCTTCCTCTCTCTATTGTTATTGTCCAATAAAAAGAGAGGAAAAAGATTGTCACTAAAAGTTGTTGGAAATTGGTTGGCAAAATATCATTCATCTTTATTTTTGGCCAAGCTATATTGTCACTGCCATACTACCGTCGTGAAACATCATGTTAATTTATTTTACCATTTTTTTTTATAATTGAAAATTTCTTTATCTATAAATGTTGATCATTTATAAAATTTTACATTCATAATTTCATATATTTACTTTTAATTTCATACTCATTTTTACCCTCTTAATTTCATCAGTTTTGTCTTCATTCTTCATTGTTTATTCATTGTAAGTTTAGCTCTATTTTGTTTTATTTTTAATACTAATTTAAAATAATTAAATTAATATTTTAAGTTGTAACAATATTAAATATGAATAGAATGTTAATTTTTTATGTAAATTAATATTTTGTGGGATTAGTATAAATTTTTTAGAGTTCACCACCAAAACTAAAAATAAATAAGTTGCTTTAAGATGATGTGTTAAAATAGAACCCACAAAATAATCATTTGTAGAGATCATCACTAAAAGTGTTCTTACACATCTTACAAAACATAGGATGCTTTTTTTTTGTTACAAAGTGTAAAAAAAAAAAAATTCTTACGAAACATTTATTAAGAGTTAAAAGTATCATTGGATGTTTTTTTTGTTAACAAAAATTTACATTACAGTTTCGAACATATCTATGTGGAAATTTAATGTAATATGCTCAAATTTTAAAATATGATTTTTGAATTAAAACAAATTTTCTTTTTATAAGAGAATATTTATGAAATTTAAAAAGATATCTTAGAAACGTATGTTCGAAATGAGTTTCAATCTGTATGTCTTCACTTTATAAACTATGTTTGAGCTATCTATGAGTTAAAATTGTGATGATGTGGCACATCTAAAAAACTCCACATATTCTTTATGTGTTTATGAATCATAAACTCCAATTCATTCATTTTTATCATATTAATTAATTTTTGAACTACTAATTTTTATGTTCTATAACTCATATTTCTTAACTATGACCATTCACTCACTCATTATTGTGCTCGTGATTTTTTGACATCAAGCCATAGGATTGGCGTTGAATCGCAAATCTTTAAACTTTCTACTTTTATTCTTCGGAAGCGAAAAAGAGAGAAAAACCTTTGAGATTAAGGATCCGGGGGTTGATTTCGCAAAGGGAAGGTTTTACGCACCCTAAACGACTACAGTGTTCCGTAGGAACTTCTTGCCTAATTTATCTTGTGCTAAGTTATTTGCTTATTTTGAAAATGGTTGCTTAAATGTCTAAGTGAAAGAATGGGGGAAGAAGAATCATGTTTTTGTTATTTTTATTTGATTTGGAAGGATTGCGTCATTTGCTTACATACCCACAAGTGGGATCAAAACCAATGTAGTTCACCTCAAAAATTTCATTTGGTGGGTTGGATTGATTTTAAAGTTTTGAAAAAGTTTTTAGAAGGGATGAGAGACCTCAAAGGTATAGAAGAATAAAATGAAATGAAGTTGATTGATTTTAATTAAAAGAAAGCAAGTTTAAATATAGATTAAAATTGATTAAAAAGTTTGATTAAGAACTAAAAGGAAAAAAAAAACCTCTTGGGTTAAAATCCAAGGAATGATTAAAAAATATTTTGAAGTTTGACATATTTGATTTTTTTGGAAAATAATTTTTCTAAGCTAAAAGTAAACTAAAAAAACTAAGCGTTTCGACGAAACGTAAAAAAAAATAAAAGCATGAGAGGAATTACCAAGGATTTTGGATCCAAAGTAAAATTCTATCCTAAAATTACTAGTTGGTCATTTTTAAGGCCCTTAAATTAGTGCAAAAATTTACCCTAGTTTGTCACTAATTCATTTGGTTCTCGATTGCGGTTATGACATAATGCGGTAAAATAAATCGTGGTGTCGGTGTATATTTTATTTATGACGTTACATAGTCCCCAAATACATGCTAAAGCTTTAAGAAAATGTAAATAACAAGAAAGATAAAATGCATGCATTACATTACATTAATTCCTAACATACACACTAAAAATTAATGACAATAAAATAAATGACAAAAAAGAAAATATGCATGAGAAGATTCTACATAATAATGCAAATATAAGATAAAAAATAATAAAAAACAGTAAATAAAAAATTAAAATAAAGCGAGATATTTTTATAAACAAAGAGGAAAAAAAATTAAGGGAAAAAGAGGTGCATGAGTAAAAGCAGTAGTGTGTTTAGTAAAAAAGTAGTGGAAATGAAAAACAGTATGGGCTTAGTACAAAAATTGGGCTCAAATCCAGATCAAATCTGAACCGTCTGATTAATCGGATGGCTCAAATCTAATCCTAGGGAACTCATATCATAGCCATTAGATCAAATGATCCAAAAGTTAAAACAACAAGAACACAGTAAGCAGCAAAAGGAATATACGCATAGGAATATAAAAAGGAAATATAGTGACCGTCAGATCTGTTTGATCAAAGATCCGACGGACTAAACAACAAGTGTAGTAGGTCATAAGAGGAGAAGCAACGTGTGAATAAGCAATAAGATTACTACAGGCAGATCTGACGGCTTAAGCTTGAAGGCTCGCGGTAACCTTATAGATCCACACGCACAGGATTCGACCAAAAAGGAAAGGATATAAATAGAGGTTTTCACAATAAAAAACACATATCAACCTCTCTCTAAGTTGTTTTTAGAGAGAGAGAGAGAGAGTCTGAAGTGGATCAACTTAACACCGTTGGCACGGTGGCCGGCCACCCTAGGGTGGCGGCGCCGGCGGCGGCCAACCTCTAAACACCTTCGATTTCAAAAAAAATAATATAGATCCACATATCCTTTTCTCTTCTAGTTTCAAATTCGAAATCGATTTTCAAAAAGAAATAATCAAACGCTCTAGATCTACGAATCAAACTCAACAATAAAGTAAAACTTCTACCTCTGTTACTTTCTGAAACGGTTCAGTTTAAAGATCATTTATGATGACCGGTCCGACTCGTATTCCTCCTTGTTCGATTCACCTCGGTTTGGTCAAGGTTGTTGTACACTGATTTCAGTTTCGGTTGTGATGCCTGAATGCTTGTGAACAACTTCGGTTTCCTCTCCTTTTTCGCTTTCTCACGGTTTTGGCTTGAGGTTGATGAGTATCAGCGATTCAAACACGAGATCTGTTGTGTTGTTATTTGTAAGATCCAAAACTGGTGCTGGTTATTTTGGTTTGTGCTTGTGTAGTTGCTGGGTTCATGATGAACTCTCACTGATGTTCTTCATTTTTGTGGTTTTTAGTGATTTTGATCCAAAAATGAAAGAAAGAGAAATGAAAAACGTGTTTATGTTGATTTGATCGATTGGGTGAATAGTGATTGGTGAAAGAAAAAAAAAAAGACTGATTGATTCTGCATTTATGACAGTCTATTTATAGAATGTCATATTAGGGTTTAGGTAGTGAGGTGGCTCCCTCTGATTGGCCAGATTGGATCTGAAGAAAAAGACCAATACAATGGCATGCGTACATGACTTGGACCCAAAGACTTAAAAAAATGAAATAAGTAATAAAATTGGATAAAATAAAAAACGAAATTACTAAATAAATAATAAAAAATTTGATTTAGTTAAAAGAAAAAATATTAAAAATAAAACAAAATACTTTATAAAAAGAATAAAAATAATAATAAAATTGTCCCTTTCGGTAACAAAAATGAGGTATTTTAAAATACCTCTCTGCCGAAATTTTCGCCTGAGACAACGAAATTACTCGACTTTTAAAAGATGGATAAAAAAAAGTTTTAACTGTTTAAAATACGAATAAAACGTTTTAACTGTTTAAAATACAAATAAAAAGTTTTAACTGTTTAAAATACAAATAAAAAGGTTTAACTATTTAAAATACGAATAAAAAAGTTTTAACTGTTTAAAATACGAATAAAACGTTTTAACTGTTTAAAATACGAATAAAAGGTTTTAACTGGTCAAAATTTAGGGTATGACAATTATTTTATATACTAGCACTAATATGATCTCAATATTTTTAGTTTCTATAAATGAGATTATTTGTCTTACATTGAAAAATATTCTTAGAAGTCGTGGTTGAGCCCAACACAACCCTACAAAACCAGCTTGTGGGGTGAGGATTTCCCCACTTATAAACACATTGTCAGGTAATCTACTATCCGATGTGGGACTCTTGACACACCCCTCACGACTAGCACTATTCGGCTTGGTTCGTGGACATAAACGGTCGGTGGTTTGATAGGGGAAACTCGATAGCCTGTGACCCAATGGATCTTGAAGAGGCTCTGATACCATCTTAGAAGTCGTGGTTGGGCTTAACACAACCCCACGAAACCGTCTTATGAGGTGAGGATTTTGTTAGAGTATATGTAAATAACAATAAGTCATTGTGACCCGAATTCGGCTCCCAGACCCGTGACACGTGGTCAGCATGAAATTTTCAAACCCAAGTGACAATGAAATCTTAATACTAGTGTCCCTAAGTCCCCCTTACCATGTAATCTTGTGTATACCGTTTGTGACCCGAATTGGAAAATGGCTATGGATGCTGAATTTGATGCTCTTATTAAAAAGGGTTAATAGTGCTTTACCCCCTGTAATATAAGACATTTCCGGTTTACCCCTCTAAGAAATTTTAAGTTTGAAATTCGTCCTCATAAATTTTTTGTTCCAAAAGACCCTTCTCCCATCCAACTCAGCATAATCTAATATAAAAAAAAATTAATTATACAGTCAGTGCGCTACATAATGAGATATGCACAGTTAGTGTGTCACTCAGTGTGCCACGTCAGCAAATATGCACAGTCAGATGAGGGAGGGGGGGTCTTCTAGAAAAAAAAATTACGAGGACGGAATCCAAACCAAAAATTTCTTAGAGGTAAACCGAAAATGACCTATATTACAGGGAGGTAAATCACTATTAACCCTATTAAAAATAAGATGTGAGAGTTAGTGCCCCGTATAACACCCTAAACCCCTTAAAGCGATAAAACACACAATGATACGATCATATAAAGAATTTAGATGTTACTTCTTCAATAAGTTCAAAATATGCAAGATTAATTTTTCTCAAAACATCGCAGCGAAAAATAATATAAAACAACTCATCAACAGATTATAAAAGCCTCCAAAATAGCCACGTCATATAACCATACTACATCACTCAAAATAAAACTTTAATCTCAACATACTGAGTAATAAACATCTCATACAGTCATAATATAAAGGACAATATTAGACACCCCTAATCAGAGTCCGAAGACTCCGAGGTAGAATCCATGCTAGTCCTCAAGCAAAATACTCACCAAGCCAAGCAGACTAATCTTGCACGCCGTCTACCCATTCATACGAATAAGGTAGGCGATCAACTAAACGACCTCTGGAGGTTAGACATCATTCAAATCAATTAAAGCATAACCAATTGAAAGTAAATAACATGATTATCTTCACATGATTAATTACATTCAAATTAAATCATTCACAACAACCCCACAATTATTCAACATTCAATAACATCCATCAAGCGTACAAGTATAATAACACACAAGTACGACTTCACGTTTACACGTATTCACCAAGTTCCACCGATACAAGTATTCACTGAGCACATAAGCAAGTATGACACATTTAATCAATTATCAAATGTATGATATGCGTCTTGACACAACTCTATATGCATGTGGTATCAATTGGATTCCGGAGATAATTTTACCGTTTAAACCCACACCCATGTAAGAGTACACCTCCTCCTACGTATTCCACCTATGTAAAATACACCTCCTTTTAAACTTCTCATATGACTCAATACGACTATGATGCATGGACATACAAGCAAAGACTCGACAATGCATATCAACTAGCATATGTATTCACCGACAACAATGTAAAAGTACACTTACATCGATTAATTCACCACCAATTGCATTATCAAGTATTTACGTCCACACAATCAACAAGTCATAATTTAAACAAGAGTCATCATCATACAATCAACAAGCATTAGCATAATCATCATCAACAACAACACCTTCAGGAAACAACAAGTTCCAAACTCACCTTTTACATAAAAGACGGACAACTACCCACATCAAAACATTCACCAAATTAAACATCCAATTCTTATGGATTGATTATTATCCTAACATATCATCATGAATATAAAGTCACTTACAAGTTATCCGAGCATAAAACATTGTTTTAAAGAAGTTCGTCTATTTAAACAACTTTCTACAATTTTAAAGTAATTCAACAAAACAAGTTAAACGTGATCAAACACCTTAACCAAGCATATACAATACTCACAATTGATCACAGTAACATAAGCATATAAGAATCATAGGCCAATTCTAATTAATTCTAAAATTTCACTAAGTTTGTCTCATTTTATTACTTTTTCAAAGAATTCCATTTTTCAAAGTAAAACCAAGCTAAAGCTCAAGTTACCATTCAAAACTAATTTATAAATCATAGTTACAGCAAGGCAACCTTAACCCTACCCTTTTTCCTTGAGAAAACAAGTTTTCGGAAAATCATGCGTTCTTGGATAATTTTCAAAAAGTTTGATTCAATTAGCAAAACCAAGATCAATCCAAGTCATTTGATGTTTTAGAAGGTTTAGAAAGTATAAAAACAGTTAACTACATAAAAAGAATCGGTTTGAAACTGTCTGGATCGACCATGAGTGCCCAGAATGACCCAAAATAAGGGTGTCCGTTCTGTGCAACTCGCTACAGCGAGCTACACCAGAACAAGTCACCTTGTTTTGGTTGTTCCCTCTCGGAAACTCTCCAATTTTTCACCCAGAATCTCCGTTTTTTATCCCCTTGACCCCAAATTCGATTCCAAAACTTATGTATCAGTTTACATACTTTTAAAAGCAATCAAAAACATCACAAACATGAAATCAAAACACCAATTCATCTCAAACTCATCATTTAGATCATTTTTCAACAAAAACCCAAAATTCTCCATTTTCATCCAAAACTCAAAATCAATCATACCAATTCAAACCTCATCACATAGAAACTTAAACAAACATTTATTAAGTGAATTTGAACAAGTTTCAACAATAATCATCCATCAATTCAAGCTACACAGTTGAATAAGCAAAAATTGTCAAAACCACTTATAAACAACAACAACTATGAGTGGATTAGTGGAGTAGTGGTTATACAATTGTACTATTGTCCTTTTCCTGCGCTCTTCAGTGGATCAACATCCAATGCCTTCAAATTCCTCTGAATTAGCCGTTGCTCCAGGCTTCCATTCCTTCTGCAATCATAAGCATTTAGAAAACAACTTCTAACCAATTGAGAATTCCAGTCTTCAGCCTCTGATGAAATTCAGCTTCTGATGATCTTCAGCTTCTGCTGACATCAGCTTCTGCTAGACAGCATCTGATGATCTTCAGCTTCTAATGACGTCAGCTTCCGATGATCTTCAAATGCTCTTTTCTTCAGACGCTATCTTGCAACACAAGCTTCCTTTTTCTAAATTCCATTGCTCTCATTTGTTCCTCCAGAACCTATATTTAATTTAAATTTTTGTCTATGGTCCTGCACACTTGAACAAATATTAGCATATTCAATTGACATTTTTAATACCTTGTTATCATCAAAACTAAGAGTGGTATTGTCAAACACATTTTGTTCCAACATACTAACTAATTCACAAATGTTATTACTCACTTAAACCGTTAAAACCGAATAATTACCATCTATAATCAATTAACCGAATTCACTAGTAACTTAGTAAAACTAACGATCCTCACTAAAACGCTAAAATAATATTTCTAATGAAATCACTAATTTACTCTCACTAGCCAAATGACTAAAATACCCTTAACTTCCAAAATGACCAAAATACCCTTCTAGGCTAAAAACCCACCAATCTCAATTAAAATACACAGAGGCAAATAATCGCATGCAAGCACATATAAACACATATAATAATTAATTAAAATAATTCTAGCTAAGAATGAGTTGTACACACACTACCAGATTGCAAATGTTTTTCAAAGGGCTTTCCCTTGGTTTTGTTTGAGGATTTTCAGAACAGTCTCAACCTACGACAACCTCCTGTTTCGACTACAGGGGGTGTGTTAAGAGTATATGCAAATATATTTATATGTAAATAGCAATGAGTAGCACATCTCATAGTATCTGGTGAGTTAATTAGTTTCGGTTACCACCATAATCATAAGCTAAGTCAACTATTGTAATTGGTGTATATAACCACAAGGTTGTTAATGAAATAATGAGGCAATTATATTCTTTCAAATATTGTGTGTAAATGTGATTTTGCGCACCAAATTTTGGGTTTTGTTCATCACCACTTTCAAACAAAAATTGTATAATTCATCTTCAATTTTGTATTACATTTTCCCCCTCACTTTTTTATTCCATCTCTTGATTATTAATTGGTTTCTTAACATGATAGGGAGTCAAGTTACTCTTAAATTGGTTAAATATTTGAGCCCTACTTTTTTATTTATTTATACGATGTATGCTCGTTTATTTTTTCGACTTTCTTTCAAATTTTCTTTTATTCCATAGTGATTTTTTTTTTACTTTAGGAATTTATAGGATTTTCACCACACAAGATTAGACACTGGATCCGTCGCCACCGTCCATATCATCACCAATAAACTTTTAAGATGGTGTCGCATTTCACGAATGTCGTTAACATCCTTTGTGCCTATATTAAGGTGACTTAGTGTCACCCTCAAAGTACACTTCACTTCTACCACATTTCCGCATATAACCCCATATCTTAGATATTGACATGAGCCTTGGAGTACTAACGTGCTTGCATGCATCGTTCTCCTCCACCGCACTGGAGAACCGTAAACAACCCTTCCATATCATCGATCGTCACCAGGCAGATCACAAATCAATAAGAAATTATTCATAAATACGAGATTTGAAGAAATTTACAAGAGACAAAAAATCAAATTGGATAAGTGAATCATATACCGCTGATTGCAACCCAGAAAATTTGTTAACTTCATTTTCTTCATCTCCATCTCCACCTTCAAATCTTGAAAAATTCATTTTCTTACTCTTGACCCCTAGAAACATGAACACATCATAATTTAAAAAGGACATAGTACCCAATTTCTTAAGCTCCCTACTAAAAAACCCCAACAACAGTCGCAGAACTCCTCAATTCTTCCTACAAATTCTCAACCCTCTTGCAACAAATTTGCAATTTGCCTTCGACACCAGAAATCCAGTTATTCTGATTTGTTTTGTTTACTTTTTAAGTTTTAATTTATTGGTTTTCCAAATAACATATTTTGACTTAAGGAATTTATGGGTTCTCAAAATGGTAAAATGGTGGAGTCTTTAGTGTTTTATTGTGTTAAGGTTCAATGGTAGTTGAATTTCTTTAATGGAGAATTGGAGATAAACATGAAGAGTTTAAAAAAAAATAAAAATTACAAGGATGATGAAGATGCGCATGAAGACTGGTTGGTTGGAGTTTGCGAGGAAAAAGAACATTTTTTAATAAACAATTAATTAAAAAAAATACCTTTTACTGATTTGGAACCACCAAGTCAAGTGTTTAACGGGCCACATCAGTGTTATTGTAACGGATGGTTCTTTAATATTGAAATATTGCACATCTTTACTGACTTAAGAGATCAATTTAAAATTTAATCGATTGATTTTATCTTTTCGTTAAACTTAAACGACTCAGTGGTATTTCGACTAAATTTTACTATTATTGAGTGTAGTAGATGTAACTTAAATTATTTCATACAAATCTCCGGTATGAAAACAAAAAAAAAATTGGATTCTAAGATGAGGGAACAATTAAGTTCTTCATCGATAGACCAAAACAAAAATAACATTAAATTCAATCTATGATCAAGATTTATTAAAAATGAAAATGAGAACATCCACAAATTTCCACACTCAATCTGCCATTGTCTCTTCCCCATCTGCTATCTCTCAAACTCACTACAAATAAAAAAAATAAAAATAAAAATACGCGCGTTGAAAATCAAACAAGTGTTACAAGACACAGATGTTGGTAGCAGTCAAACAAGAGCACTAACAAGACGGTTATGTTCCTGCTGTAATGGAGTGGTAAATGTTTGAAATGGAAGTCACGAACGGTAACCCTCTTAAATTGGTTAATATTTTATTGAGTTAAATATGTTTTTTAGTCCTTACAAAATTATAAGTTTTTAAGTTTAGTCCATGCAAAAATTGTATTCACTTATGGTACTTATTTGCATTTTTATAGAACTATTTTGAAGGACTAAAAGTATCCATATTTTGTAAAATGTTTTTAAAATAGGGACTATTCTTATAAACTATAATATTTTGGAGAACTAAAATTACCTATAAAATTTTATAGGGACTAAATGAAAAAACTCATAATTTTGTAGGGACTACAAATATATTTAACCCTGTTTTATTCAATGTGTTTTGTTCGATGTAGAACTCAAAGAACTCATTTTTATTGAATGTGAATTCAAAAACAAACATTTCTTAATTTATGTGTATTAAAAGGTCACCATCACTAATTGAACACATAAACTATGTTATTAGCAAAACCCATAAACTTTTGAAAGCCATACTTAATTTTTTCTGCAGGTTTCTTTTTCAGCACTACTCATAAGTTGGAATGGACGATGAAGATGATGATTTCAACAAAAAGAGAAGCCGTGTTGGGAAAGATTGTGTGTGACAATGTGTGAATATTCTCATTGTTATTTTTAATAAATCTGACCCATCGATTCAATTTAAAGACATTAATGTTCTGTTCTATCGGTGAGAGATTTAATTGATATAATCCACAATAAATATCGTGGAACAAACATAGAGGTCGTGAAATTTGCGAGGGAAGTCTTCGCGACATATAGCACCTCTCATATTTTAATAAATTATATATTCCCGTGAGTTTACCTCAGTTGGTAGGGATAACGCATATTATATGCAGGGGCTGAGGTTCGAACCCCGGGGCAGTCCACTTCTCCACATTTAAAATGCGTGAGCTCTAGCCATTAGGTTACTTTGTACAAAACAGTGCTCGTGTAGAACCAAATTAAAAATAAATACCGTAAGATAACAGAACCACAACATAATCACGCAAACCTCCAAAAAGCTCTCGCCTCTCAAAGTATTCTTCCTAAGCTATGAATTCAAAAACAATAAAATGTAACAGAAGGTGCATGTTCTGAAAATGAACCTCATCAGCATATCCACTTGTTTCAATATCATGTTTGCATCATGATCACCACAAAAGCTAATGCAAGTCCAAGTGACACAAATTTTCCATACACAATCTTCACAGAGCTAGACTTGTCTTCAGTTGGATTAATTACCTGCGACGAATCAGAGGATGTATCTTTATCGGGTTTAGGCGCCTTTGCGGAATTGGTTGAAGGTTCTGGTGCCAAAGATGGCGCCTTCCTTGGTGCCTTAGCAACGGAAAAGAAATCCATAGGAAGAAGCACTTTGCCAACTTTATAAATAGCAAGACGCTTGTCGGTATATACAATGCCACTGATTGTTGTGTTCACTTCCCCTGTTGATATGTTCACACTTCCACCGTAACTTACCACATTCAGTTCTACCTTTCCAGGTTTATCTCCAGCAAGTGTTCTCACGGGGTTTGTCAATGTGTCGAAGTTAGAGCTAGATACATAGTCTGAAATAACATGGAATTGTAACAACTCAAGTTTCTGTCCATCGGAAAGAGAGTTGAGGAATCCTGCTTTGAGTCCTGAGAAGGCGCTATCATCTGGTGCAAGAATAGTTAATCCACCTGTTTTTGTAGCCAATAGTTGTGAATTGAGTTGGTTGATCAATTGAGTTGTTTTCATGAGTCGAATGAAGACATTGAATGCCTTCGCCTTTCTCAGGATTCCGACGATGTCAACAGTGCCTGCGGTGTCAGGGGTGGAATCACTGGGTGACTCTGGTAATGAAGGTACCAATGGTTTAGGAGCTACAGCTGGTGTGGTTGGAGCCGGCAGTGTAGGTTGTATTGGAGCAGTAGCTGGAGATAACTCAGATAAAGTAGTTGTGGTTGAATACAAGAGGGAAACTAGTATTGTAAGTGAGAAGGACAAGAGAGATTGAATTCTAATCATCTTGGAATTTTGTTAAAGGAAGGTTTTATGTGATATTAAAGTTTTGTAGATGGTAGCAATTGTAGTTGCAAGGAGCACTTGATGTATTGATGAACTAAGGATTAGGATTTTATAAAGGCTTTGCTAGAATGACATGTTGGTGAAAGGTTCTGTTATAAACCCATAATTGTGATTTCTAACCTTATAAAATAAGGTGTAGTTATAATTGTGGATGTCTTCATTGAGTTCTGTTCTGCCTATTTTTTGCCCATAAGATATTAAGTTATTATTACCTATCAATATTCTTAAATTAATGTGATATTTTGTTCTTTTGTGTTGGAATTGGATGAAACCTTTGCTGGATGAAGAACACAATTGGGTTCTTTTGTAAAATAAAAGTTTATTGTTTTTGTTATCTAGTTTGATATGTAGAAACTAGAAACCTTATTAGGTTCAGAGGATCTTCTAAAACCCTTCTGTTTTGGTTTTTGATTCCTAATGTTGTAGATAACTTCGTACATTTTTACTGCAGGTTGCTGGGGAGATTGGTATAGAAGTCAGGTCTCACAATGTCGTCGGATGAAGATGTCATTTCTACAACTCATGTTGTCGTTCCATCGACAGCTCCTTCTTCTAGTTTGCCATCGTCTGGGCGTAAATATCGATCACATGTTTGGAATCATTTTGTTGAATTGCCTGGTCCTGAGAAGAAGGCCAAATGTAATTATTGTGGCAAACTGATTAAATTCAAGGCTGGAACTACTGCTATGAGTAATCATTTAGTAAGATATTCGAAACATCCTGATAAAGTAGCAAGTAAAAGGCAAAAAACTTCTCCCACAACACAACCTACAGAAGAGGAATCAAGTGTTGTAAAATTTGACCAAGAGACGTGTCGTTTGGAGCTTG
>Ga0315913_1003926_pt1 | contig 17928 bp, 20 predicted proteins | sample MpolsnodulesMG_FD_207736 | JGI IMG/M metagenome (GOLD analysis project Ga0315913, IMG submission 207736) | Medicago polymorpha root nodule microbial communities from Los Angeles, California, United States - small nodules | ecosystem: Host-associated > Plants > Roots > Nodule | place: USA... | reverse complement strand
ATAAAATATTTTTTGAATGATTTGATTAATGTAATACTAGAAAGTAATTTTTCTCAATACAATATATAAATAGTAAATATAAACACATTTTACATTACAACACTACTAAAAAAAACAAAAATTAGTGAGGGATATTTAGTGAGGGAAAACGTGAAATCCCTCTCTAATTCCGTCACTAAATTTTGCGACCAAGAAATTTGTGAGGAATTTAATTTTTTCCGTCATTAATTTCCCTAACTAATTTTGCTTTTTCCAGTAGTGCAAAATAATTTTTTTTTTGTGACAAAAAATATTTTTAAATGTATTCTTTAATGTAGAAATTAAAAAATTTCATGAAATAAATAAAATAAAACACCAATTAATCTCCATCCAATGGAACTCAACTTTACATGATGGTTAAAATATCTTACCTCTAACACCAATTAAGAGAGAGAGACAACATTTTAAACCTAAATATCAAAACATTCAGTTTATGGCCCGTCTCACTAGGTAAGGAGGTTGGCGGTTTGGGGGTAAGGAGAATTAGGGAGTTTAATTTAGTGTTGTTAGGTAGGTGGGGTTGGCGGCTGTTGACAGATAGTAGTAGTTTGTGGTTTAGGGTGTTGGCTTCGAGGTATGGCATCGAGGGGGGGCGCATTCAGAGGGGTGGCCGAGAGGCCTCAGCGTGGTGGCATGACATTTATGCTTTGTGTCAGGAAGGTTGATTTAGTGATAATATCAGTCGCTCTCTTGGTAATGGGAAGCACACTCTTTTTTGGTCAGATGTTTGGCTTGGGGGAGTTTCTTTTCGTGTCAGGTTTAGTCATTTATATGACATGTCGATGTTTAAGGAGTTATCAGTTTTTGATATGTGTCAGTTAGGCTAGGGAGAAGAGGGGGGAGCTTGGAGGTGGAGGCAGAGGTTGTTTGTATGAGAGGAGGATATGGTAGGGAACATGTTATTATTGCTTCACAATGTTATTTTGCAGGTCGACAAGGATGACATATGGCTTTGGACATTGAAAACTTCTAATGTTTTCTCTGTTTGGAGTGCCTATCGTTTCCTAACTGATCATTCTGCTATAGACTCTTCGGTTACAGTTTCCGACCTTTGGCACAAGGATGTCCCTCTGAAGGTTGTTTTGTTTGCTTAACGATTATTCTGTGACAGGTTGCCTACAAAGGACAATCTGCATCATCGTGGTGTTCACGACCGTGATTCAAGATCTTGTGTGGCAGGTTGTGATTCAGTTGAATCATCTCAGCACTTATTCTTACATTGTAATATTTTTGGGTCAGTTTGACACTTTATTTATCGCTGGTTAGGAATCTCTACGGTTGTTCCAGCTCAGGTGTCGGCTCACTTTAATCAGTTCCGTGTTAGTGGTTGAATTGCAAAGAAGCGTCGCTCATATGGTTTGCTACAGTTTGGGAAATTTGGAAAGAAAGAAATAACACGCTGTTTAATAATAAAGAATGCTCGGTTTTACAAGTTGTTAATAAGATTAACTCTATCGCTTTTAGGTGGTTGAAGGCGAGGTTCGTTACACTTCCCTTCAATTATCATGGTTGGTGGCTTAGTCCGTTCACAATGTTAGGCATAGGTTGAGAGTTTTTTCTTTCTGGTTAATGTACTGGCTCTTATTGTAAATATTGTTTGACTGTGTTGTTTTTCTTAGTACACCTTGTGATGAGAAAGACAATTTTGTTGGTAATATATTCCATTTTAACTTCTTCAAACAAAAAAAAATAAAAAAATTGATCAACCTTCACTTTTATAAATATATATTAATCAATATATAAATTAATAATTTTCATCAAATAAATAATAAACAACTAAAATAAAGCACCAATTACAAATGGCCACCAAAGAAAACCCTTTATTCCAAATCCCCACAACCTCCTCATTTGCTATATATATATATACAATAATTTCTAAACCCTATCGTCTAACTCAAAAATATTTTTGCCGCAGCTGCTACACAAACATCTCATAAACCCTAATTCTTAAATCCCTAGCACCATTGCAGCTGCTCCTTACTTACTTTTCTCAAAGATTCAATGTAATCTAGCTTCAGGTATATACCTTACACTTTTGTTTCCACACTTTTCATTTATTTGCTCATTTTATTATTTTTGTTTCTTTTGATTTGTGCTAAATCTTGATCTGAGATCTTTCTACCTCCAGGAAACACTTTTATGCTCAACATGTTGAAGATTCTTTTTATTTCTTCGTCATCATCAACTACCATAGGTTCTTTTTGGTCTTTCACAAGTTATATTTTTTCTATTATTTCGAGTGTGATTTCTTTGATTAAAACATCAAGTCCCGCTCTTTTCAAGTCAAGAAATATGCAGAGATGTGTTTCTGACGGTGAAAAACAAGAAGCTGTGTGGCGTTTGTGAGTTTGCATCTCAATCTCCATTGTCTATATTTTTTTATTTATATTGTGAATATTAATTAGTAAATAGTCGATTTGGAACTGTATATCAATGAAAAACAAAATATTAGATACAAAATAAACCAAAATAAAATATAAAAAGTAAATAAGAAAATATGAACATGAAAATGAAGGTATTTTGATTGATCTGTTAGTTTGGAATCAATTATTTTATTTTTTTAATGGTATTTTTTTATTTTTACAGCTTGATTGGCAGCTTGCAAGATCAAAGATAAAAGGACCAGGTGGAAATGTTTTTTTTTAATAATCTTATGAGACCATACAAACACATTTGGGTGATCAGATATCGTCCTAACAAAACATTGTTTGTTTAGTTTGTGGAGAAGGAGAAGGAGAATTTATCAACTGTAATAATTGTCCCTCCACATATCACCGATCTTGTGCCTATATGCACATAATTATTATTTTCGGGCATTGGAACTTAAGGGAAGTCTTTTGTTTTTCAGATGAATTGAAACACTTGAAAATGATGTTGAAGCTTCCATACATGACATTGTTTGTTTAGTTTATGAAGGATGGGAAGGTGAAGGAGAATTTAGCAATTGTAATAAGTGTTCCACTACATATCACCGTTCTTGTGTCTATGTGCACATAATTAATTATTATTTTGAGGCACTGAAATTGTCTTTTTCAATTTAGTGAAGACTTTTGGTGCCATTTGGTTTCCGAATGAATTGTAACACAAGAAAATGACATTGAAGTTTACCTTTTGCAACTATTGTAATTTGTAGTACAAACTTTGTACATTGTAAATTTATTTTTCTATAAAGCATCAATTCAGATACCACATATATTTGATTTGTTAGACAAAATTCAGATCACTCATTCTAAAGACATAGTCGACAAATTCAAGCCTTCAAAAACACATTATCCCTGCTTCTGAAGTTACTGTCCTGATTAAATAGATGCTCACATGAAAACATATGTTAAATTTTTGCTTGATTCATACCAGACATTCGTGCATTTTCATTTTAATTTGTACTACACATTCGATATTAAATTTTTGCACGCATTTAAAAGAGAACCTAAATATATGCCATGGTCTCCGGACAAACTGAATGTGGTGAATGGTGATGCGTTTTTAGATGGAACAACTTGATTGGAATCCTATAGTGCTTCTTGAAGCACCCGATCTTTTCCGATTCAGCATTGAGAATAGGTTAATTCCAAGGGCATCTGTTATCCAATATCCTCTTTCCGAAAATTGGTAAGAAAGGATTCTAGCTTAGTTACAACATTTTATTTGCCTGATTAGTTGTTCCTGCAAACGGATATATGTGAATCATATTAAAGCATCATGGCTATTAAACCTATATATGAGGGCAGAGGATGCTAGCATCTGGTGCTTGGATAAGTTCTAAAAGCATGGTAACTACAGCCTGCAAAACTAAGCTTATTGAAATAATTCCAAAGCACATTCCCTTGTGTTAAAATCAATGTGATATTAACGCATAGTTTATACACAATGCACATTATTAACACATAGTTTGTACTAGACGCACAGAGCTAGCAACAGATGAAATACAAAACAACGAGCGCCGTATATAGGCGATACACACTGAAACCATACAACGGCCTCAGCTAAACTGATAAAAATAAACTGAACAACCAATACAAAGCAGTCTCTAAGCCAACTAATAGCAAAACTGACAAAAACAGCCGCATTATAACAGGGCTGAAACAGTAACAGAACAGCATCAGCAGTGCAGAGCTGGAAAAAAAACCAGTGTTGGAACGAACCAAAAACCCTAGGGAAGCCGCGAAATCTCAGGATAAATGCAGCAGAACTTGCAAAACCAGCAGCTGCAGAGCTGGAATAAACATAAGAAACTCTAAAAGACACCCTCTACCTTATGCGGCAATCACCGGGATCCCAGCACCACTCATAAAATAAGGACTAGTTTCCTTCAACCTCATTAAACTCCATCTCCAAGAAACCCCCTTAATCTCATCAAAGATCTCTACCACCACCTTCGTAAAATTTATAAAAATTCTCCCATCCCGAGTTTTCCAAAGCACCAAAATCGTCACGTGCCAAATTAACCTAAACTCTCTCCAACTTTTCTTGTTTCTAGCCTCCCAACTAAAACACTCCAACAAAACAAAAATATTTTGAATAATAATCAATGTGAAACCAAAGATTATATTCTCTAGAATTATCTGGATGCAACACATTAGAGTATGCAAGATTTCCTCTTGTTGGGATACGATTAAAAAGGGTTTCCAAGAAAAAGAAATCTCTAGTTCAATGTGATCTAAATCAAATGGATAGACAAGAATGAGAACTCAATACACTTTTTCGATAAGTCACTCATCTGAAGCATTTTATTTTGTACCAATTTGGAGGCTCTTATTACGTAATGTTTGCATTTGATGGGAATTGTATACGGGTTAGAATTGTTTGGAGTTTAATATTTGGAGAATTTATATATTCCTCCTCTTCTTAAGCAAGGGCTGAAGTCAAAGGCAAATAAGATCTATCAATATGAACCCTCATGGTTTAGTGATGGATGAGCTGGTGAAAGAATATTTTCACCACAATTGACATGATTTTCGTTCATAAATGTTGAAAGAAAACTTAACAAACTTAAATAAGATTATTAGATAGCCTCTCAAATCTCTCAAACGGTTGCAAGCCAGATAAGAATCAGACATTTACAATGATTCTTGTGGCAAGAAGAGAATGAGAAATAATAAAGTAGGTCTAGTCATGCTGAGGTTATAAAAAAGGTAACAAAAATGTGCTAAGAGAGGTTGCATAAAATAGGTATTTAACACTAAATGGGCTAAATACATAACAATATCTTAAATATATCTTCATTGAATGTAAATTAAAAAAAATATGAAATCAAAAGCAATTTAGACACAAATATTTTAAAACAACTTCCACGAAAAAGTAATTTAACACAAAATGGAGTAAATATGTACTGATGGATTTAAGTAAAACACATTTATTAAATATGTTTGAGAGAAAATATATTTTAGGGAAATGATAAATACATCGAAGAATTGTGTAGGAAATGTGTCACGAATTGTTTTTATTGGCTGCTAAATACATCGGTCTTCGGTCCACCATGATTTCCACTAAAATAGGTATTTAGAGGGTTGTCAATGTTTATTAAAACAACACTTCAGCATCGTGAATTCCTCGGGATGATTTTTTCCCCAAGTTTAGCACTGCTCTATCTTTTATGAGAACATGAGGGGTATTTTGCACCACATATATTTGGCACTATAACTTTATGTCTGGCTATATACACCGAGCCTGTTATAAAATAAATTAACTGTCACGAAAATGAGAATGTTATGAATGGGAGTGTTTTTAATTTTGACAGTATGAGTATGATTATGTGTGATTACATGATAGGAAGCAGAAGGAGCTTGCTAAGAATCTAAAATCACTGATGTGGAAAGTTCATGCAAGCAAGAACGAAAGGAAAGCAAGAGACTTCTGTGTTAGAAGATATATCAGGAACTGTGTAACCCTTTACTACCATAATGATTTTACAAATACCAAAATTAATTGAGAAAATCACTCTGGATTTTGTGTTTCAATTGAAAGTAAATTTTGAATCATATCATCTTCTTATCGATTTGTTTTTAGATTTGTTTCCATAAAACTGTGTCCTTGTTGAATTCAATATATGTTCTAGCATTATTACAAACAAACAGACAAGAAACAACCCACAACGAGAGCGATGAGAGGAAGAGCAGAGTGACTTTTTTTTTGAGCGAATTCAGTTTGTTTAAGAGAGAGAGAAAAGTACAAAAAGGTATGTGAATGTATTCAAAGTGATAACCTATAACAAAGTGTGTTTGAACCATAGAATGCATTGTGCTGTTCAAAGTTTCGTTAGTGTGTGAATGTGTGATTCTCTTGACTGCCAAGAATCAGCATCCGATTTTGCTAGGATGAGTTAGGCCCCAAATTTCAACATGTTCTATATTACTTTCAGAACTCATCATACTCTCGTGTCCGTTCCTAGCAAAGGTCAAGCTCCTTTCAAGCCTCCGAGAATCAGGTAGCCCTTGATGAAACGGGAGATACTGGATAAAAGATGGATGTGCCATCAACTGGTCTATATCCAAGCAGAGACTTATCAATTGTCATTTCCAACTGTGAAGAAAGAATAATTTATGCTAGTATGTGATAACCATAAAATGATCATCACATCACCTTCTGAACTTTTCGATGTCAGTCCATCCAGCAACAGATAAGCCTCAATTTATAACTTCACTTCCTTTTGCAAATTGAACAGGGAATCTTACAGCCTAGTTAATCAAAACCAAATAAACAATAATATTAAGAGAAATATCTTAAGCAACAGAAGAGTAATCTCCATTATTCTCTAATTTCTTGGTAAGTAACAAGCACAAAACAGAACTAGTTGTGAATCTTGTGGTTTCTGCAAAACATGTGCGTATAAGGTGTGGCTTCACAACTCTTTCCATAAAGAAACCATTTTAGAGTGCTAAAACAAAAGCAGATGACATATGTTGTAAGTTTGTTCTACAAAAGGATGTGGATTACTTTAATACTGAATCCAGGTAGAAAGGGAGATTTTAGTGTTAAACTAATGTAGTTGCAGAGAATCGATCTAATCACTTGAAAGAGTTCCTTGATTAGTTATTGTTTAAATGAAGTGCTAGCCTGTGACCGCGAACAGAAAGTACTCTGTAACTAAAATCCTAAATTGGGAGAAGTTGAAATTAGTAATGAACACACAGGCCATGTTAAAGTATGAGTGGTAATCTACCCACCAAACTATGAATTAGGGCATAAAAGAGTATATGAGGACCACTCGTAGTACATATAAAGCCGCACTTTCTTTCTAGCTAGAAACAACCTCTGAGAAAATAATTTCATTTCTAGCCTCCCAAATCATCCAAACAGTTGTGTTCCAGATAATAAATAGTTAGGCCTTTACATAATTCTTGTTGCAAGAGGAGGATAAATAGTAGAGTAGAGTAACAATAGAGTCAACAGATCTAGCCATACTCAGGTTACAGAAAAGGTAACAAAAATGTGACTAATGAAAGAAATAATGGATTAAAATAGGTCTCAACTTCACAAAATGAACTTCAAAACTTCATTGCATGTAAGCTAGATGCAATCTTACCAATTAAATATGTTTCAAGCGTACGTAGTCTTATAGAAGTTACACAAATTACGTATTTAATACAAAATGGATTAAATACATAAGATCTTAAATATTCCTTCATTGAATGTAAGTTACAGAAAATATCAAATCGAAAGCAGTTTAGACACAAATCTTTTAAGACAGTTTGCAAAAAATAGATATTTAACATGAAATGGAATAAATACATACCAAAGGGTTTTACTTTTGACTGATCTTATCAAATACCTTTGAATGGCAATCCCTAAAAAATACATATCTTAAAAACAAAGGAATTTTTTCATCCTTCGAATATTCCCAAATTATAACATCCTCCGTCGGAGAAGAAGGAATGACAATGCAACACCCCTAATGCTCCAAGAGGAAACTTCACGAATAATGTTGATATGTTCACCCTTGTATCGGGTATTATATTTGATATTTCCAGTTTTTGACTTCATCTTCTTTCGGTGACTCTTCGACACGTAAGGTGTGAAACTTGCATTATCAACATTTTCTTCATCATTTCTAGAGTCAAAAACTTCCTTAATAATTGCAAGATCTTTTTGAGCCATGCTACTTAATTAATATTGGATGTCTTAGTGATACTTCCAGCGGCATCTTCAAAATAATTTCCTCTTACGTAACCAAAGTGTTACCAGCATTTGTAGTCACATCAGGAGGTTCAGCATCTACCTCAACTGTCTTGACATGAACTTCAACTAGTTCCAGCATAGTTTCTATTGGACCTTCAATCTTGGGCCTCACAATTTCATTGGTTACATTTTGCAAAGCAAGATGGAAAGCAATACTTGACATAGGTGGAACGGTCTCCGCTTGCTGCACCGGTAGCGTGTCATGTCAGTAAGAACAATCTGATGCGTGTGCTGCACGTTATTTTCTTCAATTTCCGTGGATTGCACCTGCTGATCATCATTAATTTCGGATTGCACCTGTTGTTCAGCATTCATTTTGATTTGCACCTGCTGTTCAATTTCAGTTTTCAGCTACTGCTCAGTATTCATTTCGGTTTGCACCTGGTGATGTATAACGGAACAATCCCAACATCTGACTCAGGTGCAGTGGTAGCAATGGGAACAGAAACTGGTTTTTCAAAATCCTTTGATGATATGATACCTGTTAGACCAACAAACTAGTCCAATATTTAGGATTGTTACATGTGATACATATCTCTTATATTGTTACCATACAAGTAGCTAGGTTGTTATTACTTAATGTTGAAGCATTTTGATTGTATATAAATACTAGCAACAGCAATACAATACTATATCGATTACAATTCAAACCTTTACATGGTATCAGATTTTCTTGAAGCTTAACAGCACCGCACGATCCTATTTTCAAAAACATGGCCACCAACCCTTCCAACACCAAATCATCTCTTCTTCTAAACGCCTCAATCACATTCAAATTGTCTCGCAAAAATTTCTGTGCTTGGAAACGTCAAGTCACCACCCTGCTTGCTGGTATCGAAGTTATGGGTCACATAGACGGAACCACACTAATTCAAGCAGAAACTATTAACAACAACGGTGTCTCTGCTCCCAATCCTGAATACACAAAGTGGTTCACTCTTGATCAGCTAATCATCAATCTTCTTCTCTCCTCCATGACAGAGGCTGACAGCATCTCCTTTGCTTCCTATGAAACTGCTCGGACCATACCTTATGGGTTGCTATTGAATCACAGTTTAATAACACATCTCGCTCTCATGTTATGTCAGTTAAAAATCAAATTCAGCGCTGCACAAAGGGTGATAAGTCCATAACTGATTATTTATTTTCAGTTAAAAGTCTTGCTGACGAACTTGCAGTTATTGATGAGTCTCTTTCTGATGATGATATTACCCTTTCTGTTCTCAATGGACTCGGTGCTGAATATAATGATATCGCTGCCTCCATTCGCACATGCCAACACCCTTTTACCTTTGAGGAGCTTCATAGCCATCTTCTTGCACATGATGACTACCTGCATCGAGAAGCTGTTCAGGTTGACATTCAAGTACCTACAGCGAATTTTGCCTCATCACACCTCCTCTCCAAATCAACGCAGCTCAAAAAATGATGGTATTCTTCCAATTCCATCCTCAGGATGTGGTAACAATTTCTCTAAACAATCTCAGTACCATGGATCCACTACTCGTGGGTCTAACTATCGTGGCAGAGGTCGGGGCTCCAACTGGCGTGGAAATAGGCCTCCACCGAGGTGCCAACTTTGTTCTTTTCCTGACCATATTGCTAAGTACCGTCCTCAGTTGCTGCAACGTAACAACCAGCCAATGGCTAATTTTGCTTCTGCCGCACATTCAGTTTCTCCTAACTGGGTATTCGACACTGGAGCCAGCCATCATATAACCACCAATCTCAACAATATGCATCTTCACTCCGAATATGATGGTCCCGAAGAAGTTATGATAGGTGATGGTACAGGTTTGAAATTTTCACATGTTGGCTCTACCTCTCTTCCTACTCCTAATACTACCTTAAAACATAATAATGTGGTTTGTGTGCCGAATGCTAAACACAATCTTATATCTGTAAAGAAATTCTGCAAGTCTAATGATACATATCTTGAGTTTTGCCCTTCTTTTTTCTGTGTGAAGGATCAGGTCACGGGGGCGGCGTTGATGCGCAGTCCAAGTAACGGTGATCTTTACACTTTTTGCCCAACTCCATATCAACCCTCTGCTCTTACTTCCACCTGCTCTTCCTCTCCTCTATGGCATGCTCGTTTCGGTCATCCTTCCAACAGAGTTCTTGCACAAATGATGTCCAGCGGGCAAATTTAAGAATTTAGGAAATAAAATATTTCATTGTAATTCTTGTCGTATTAATAAAAGCCACAAGCTTCCATTCTCTGTGTCTTCTATCAAAACTACAACTCCTCTTGAACTTTTATTCTTTGATGTTTGGGGGCCCTCTCCTATCACCTCAATCAATGGTTATAAATATTATCTGGTGTTTGTTGATCATTTTACTCATTATTCTTGGATTTATCCTTTAAAAAGTAAAACTGATGTTATCACTATATTTCCACATTTTCACTCAAAGGTTGAAACAATGTTTTCACACAATTAAATCTCTTTACACCGATGGTGGTACTGAATACATAAAACTTAAGCCATATCTCAATACTCACGGTATATCTCACTATATCAGTCCACCATACACTCCTAAACATATTGGAACAGCTCTCACCCTCATGTCTCACTCTAACGTCCCACAAATTTTTTGGTGTTATGCCTTCCAAACGGCGGTGTATTTAATAAATCGCATGCCTACAACTCACCTTAAAAACAAATATCCTTGTGGAATTCTCTTTGGCTCTGCTCCTAATTATCTTAACTTGCGAGTCTTTGGATGCTTATGCTACCCATGGCTCCGACCATATTCTCAAAATAAGTTATCCAACCGAAGCATGCCATGTGTTTTCTTAGGCTACAACATCATGCCTACCAATGTTATCATTCACCCACTCAAAAGTTGTATCTCTCAAGACATGTCATCTTCCATGACTCACTCTTTCCATTTTTAATGAATCCTCACGTCTCATCCACATCTTCTAATTTAAATTCAAATTCCAACATTTCAAACACTAATAACCAAATTCCACCTCATCATCCTCTTATTGTTCAGCATCTTAACCTCCCTATTATTCCTCCACATTCTCCACAAAATACAAACCCATCACTTTCCACTACTGAACCACCTACACCTACTCCTACCATATATCCTCAGTCTTCTATAATTCCCACCAATTCCTCCCCGAGATCACTTACTAGGACTGCATCATCAACAACGCCTCCATTGTCGGCATCTACTCGCATAGTTACAAGGTCCATGAACCAAATACACAAGCCTAATCCAAAATATCTCCTTTTACTACAAAGTATCCATTTCCCTCCTCAATAGAACCCACATGTGTTTCTCAAGCCCTCAAATCTAGTGAATGGCGTGATGCAATGACTAAAGAATTTGATGCTTTGATCCAACAAGGCACATGGGAGTTGGTACATAAACCTCAAGCTACAAATCTTATAGGTTGCAAATGGGTTTACAGAATCAAACTAAAACCCAATGGTGATATTGACAGGTACAAGGCTAGAATCGTAGCCAAAGGTTTTCATCAAAGACCAGGACTAGATTATACACAAACATTCAGCCCTGTTGTAAAGCCGACAACGATAAGATTAGTCCTTTCTATAGCACTACAACATAATTGGCCACTCCGTCAACTAGATGTCAATAATGCATTTCTCCATGGCTCCTTAAGTGAAGAGGTTTATATGCAACAACCCCCTGGCTTCATTCACCCAGAAAAAACCCATCATGTTTGTCGCCTAAGAAAATCAATCTACAGTCTCAAACAAGCACCAAGAGCTTGGTTTCAAACCTTACAAAAATTCCTATCAGACTATGGGTTTGTAAATTCCACAAATGACTCTTCCTTGTTTATTCTCAGAACTACAGAGACTGTTCTATACATTCTAGTATATGTAGATGATATTATCATCACGGGAAACTCCTCCGTCAAAGTAAATGAATGTGTAGCAGCTCTTGCACACACCTTCTCAATTGAAGATTTGGGAAACTTGCATTACTTCCTTGGTGTTGAGGTTATTATTTCTTAGCCAACACAAGTACATTGGAGACCTTCTTTAAAGAACCAAAATGCAGGATGCCAAAACGTCCTTACTCCAATGTCTACCAACACACCCTTGTGTAAGCATGATGGTTCCCCGAGCACTGACACCACATTCTACAGAAGCACGATAGGAAGCCTTCAGTATTTGTCTTTAACTCGGCCTGACATTTCCTTCACCGTCAACAAACTAGCTCAATTCATGCAGAGGCCGCCCACTGAGAGACACCTAACAGCATTAAAAAGGCTTCTTCGATACCTTAAAGGTACCATATTTCATGCAAGTGCACGGTTCACCGAAGTTGTAAAAAGAGAGTATCGTTGCAACAGGGAGTTGTTCAATTCAATTAACTTTTATTGATGATTAGAAAAGAGTTTCGGTTGCAAAGTTGTGATTTTAACGGTTTAAAAAGAATAATAAAAAGCGCCTTGGAATTATTAGTTCATCTTGATGACAAACCCTTCACAAACCAATCCCTAAACCTAGAACTTTATATTGGACCTACTTTATAAAGACAAGTTTCTCTTAAGCCTATCACATCTCCTTTCGGTTTCAGTGAGTGTGTTCCTCTAGCAACCACGCTTATTCTCATGGTTGATTGTTGTTGGAATCCTTGAAGAACGAAACTTTATTTGTCTCAAGGTTTGCCAGACTATTCTCATGTTTCGCAATCCTTGTCTAATTTCACTTGTTCCAATATCAAAACTTTTTCTCTCGATGCTTCGCTTTGATATTTGTGATGATGAATTAACAAGTACTAACCCTCCGTTGTCGCTTTATGAGTTTGATACTTGTTAATTCATTATAAAAATGGTGAAATTAGATTAGAAAGTAGATTTACATAAAATTAGGGTTCGAGGCTTGGTTTGATTAGGATTAGGTCATTAGACTCATCCAACAATCCCAAGACAAGAAGAGTCTACTCACTCATGTTCATCGTAGACATAGAAGAGAAGAATAAAAACATAAATAAAATAACAAGAAAATAAAAGAAGAAACTTTTATTATAGAAAACAATTGTCACTATTGAATTCCAAGAACAAAAAATGATTATACAAGCTAGAGGGCTGCTCTATTTATAGTCTAACATTGACTTGAGCCCCAAGAATTAAATCACAAAAGTGTTGCACAAGAAACCATGAGCTCTAGGTTAGAAATAATAAAATAGGCAGCCTTCTCGAAGAAGCAAAAGTAGCAAAAGGACAATATGGGGCGCGCCTATGCTTTATTTTGGTACAAGATCTTCAAATTCTTTGCACAAGATATTTTTTATAAGATCTTCGTATTTTTGGCATGAATCAGCTTCAATTCTCCTTTCTTTTCCTCCAAGACTCAATCTTTCAAATATTTGTTCCTGAAATAAAATAACTTGCAATTGAAGTAAAATAGCTCTAAAAAGAAAATAAAAACATATTAAATCTAAATAAAATAAACTTAAATATTATATTAAAATCATTAATTATTGACTCATCACATGGCTTATTACTTCAGAAATCAAAGTCATCTTCTCTCATTGCATATAGCGATGCTGATTAGGCTGGAAACAAAGTTGATTTCACCTCAACCTCTGCTCATTTTGTATATTATGGTTCTAATTTAATTTCATGGAAATCCTCCAAGCAACGGGCAGTTGCACGATCATCAACACAAGCTGAATATATAAGCTCCCGCAAATTCTGCAGCAGAAATTTCTTGGATTTATTCTCTACTGACAGAGTTAGGTGTGCATATTTCACATACTCCTTTACTTCTTTGTGATAATCTCGATGCAACCTACCCCAATCCAGTTTATCACAGTCGAATGAAGCACATCTCCATAGATATCCACTTTGTTTGTGACTTGGTACAACAAGGAAAACTCAAAGTTCAACATGTTTGTTGTACAGTTAATCAGCTGGCAGATTGTCTCACCAAACCTCTTTCAAAGAGTCATCATCAATTGCTACGGAACAGGATTGGTGTTACAGACGGAACCCCAATCTTGTGGGGCGTGTTAGACCAACAAACTAATCCAATATTTAGGATTGTTACATGTGATACATATCTCTTATTATTATCACTTAAGTTTGAATCGTAGAGTTTGTTACAGATGTATATTATCACCATAGAAGTAGCTAGGTTGTTATTACTTAATGTTGAAGCATTTTGATTGTATATAAATACTAGCAACAACAGTACAATACTATATTCAAACCTTTACAATACCACTCGAGTTCTCCTTCTCTTTCTCATGCCAACACTTCATCGTGTTTCTGTTGTGTACAACCACTTGCTTTTTCCCTTTGTCATCCTTGTTAGCTGTCATTAGGGTTCAACCATCTGCAGTTTGATACGTGGTGTCCAATAATCAATGAGAACAGAAGCCATCATAATCAACCTCATCATTTTGAAAGCAAACCCTTCCCTTTCTACCAATATTTCATGAAAAGGAAGGAGTAATCAATATCAAACTAGTCCAAACAGCCACAACAAACCTATATCTAAGGGTGAATCAGCACCACATGCATAACCAAAGCAACAAAGAAAACCAACACACCAAGAGATTTGTTATCCAGTTCAGACAAATTTATCCTACATATGCGGAGAGAGCAATTCTCCAATCTATTATTGAAATAGTGATACAAGAGATTACAAGAAATTAGATTCCTAACTCACAAATAACAAACTCTAATTTCTATCCATTTTTCAAGTCACTTAAACTCACACAATTAATGAATCCTAAAGAGAAAACGAGAGAGAAAGATTTATGACCCTTTCTCTTATGATATCTCGCTACCCTAGGTGTTTGTGAAGTGTTTCCCTTTTCCAGGAACCTCGCCCAAATATATTCAACCCTAAAGTTCCCTCCTTTAGTTTTGACAATTTTCTCTAGTTGAAGCTACCCAAAAAAGTGAAGAATGAAGACTTTTATAGTACTCCGACACAGTCAAATCATAGAACGATTTTCAAGATCGCGCCACAATTCGAACTGTACACTAGTACACTACTGAACCTAATCCAAAATCGCACCACGATTTCTGCCAATCTTGCCACAACATTTTTCCAACCGAAACCTCCAAATTGATGAACCAAATGGCGCCGAAAATTTAACAAACTTCAACATTAATTTTGAGACGATTTTCAACAACTTTTATTGTTCTTTCCCCCAAAGCATGTTTATCGATCTGGGAATTTAATTACCTTTCATTAATGTTGAAGTAAAAAAATGGTCACAAGAAAGGGCGTTTGAATAATGACTTTTTGAGAAGATGTTCAAATTTGATTATCCAAATTATGTATCAAAATTTACTATTGAACCAAAATTGGTTTTTTTATAATTCCTTCTAAGTTTTGATAATAACAAGGTACTAAAAGAACAATTGGATAAGTTAATGTATGTTCAAGTGTGCAGAATCATAAACTAAAATTTCATAAATCAAATCAAGTTTTGCTTCTCAAATATCATATACAAGAGCATCTGAAGAAGTCATACTTTGAAGGCTATCAGATCTTGAAGACATCATACTTTGAAGGTCATCTAACTCTGAAATTTGAAGACTCTGAAGGACACGTCAGACTTGTCGTCTTTTGAAGAAGTCACTATCAGACTCGGATACAAACAAAGAACTTCAAAGACAAATGAAATGAAATGGATAATTCCGTTGAAGTAAATAAGGAATTTCAATTGTCTTTTCAACGACATTAACCAAATCAAGAAACATTTCAATGTCTATGATTAAGTTTCTCAAGGACTCAAAGTAATGCTCAGACACTTCTCAAACGTCTCTCAAATTTTCCTCTATATATAAGGAGCTGAAGACGTGAAGAAACTAACAAGACTCAAAGCATATTTTACAAACCCTAACAATGACAGAAGGAGGAATGTGTGGTTTGGAGGAAACTAGAAAGTGGTGTTTGATAAGAGCCACTGCACAGTCATTAGAGACTCTGGCAAGTCCTTTGTGTTCAAAAGTAGGAGGAATGCAATGTTTACAAAACAAACTTCTCTAATCATTGGAAGCAAACATAGTCCTTTGAAGACAAGATCAACCTTCAGAAATGCATCTATGATGGGACTACTTTCACTAATTGAACCTACCTCTATGGATGAAGCATTGACAGGTGATGAATGGAATATAGCTATGCAAGAAGAATTGAATCAATTCTAAAGAAATGGTGACTGGGACTTAGTGGCTAAGCCTCCTCAGAAGAGCATTATTGGAACAAAATGGATTTTTAGAAAAAGACTCAATGAACAAGGTGATGTGTTTAGAAATGAAGTTAGACTAGTACCTCAAGGCTACAGTTAACAAGAATGTATTCATTATACTGAAACATTTGCACCTATTGCAAGATTAGAAGCAATTAGATTAATTATGATATATGTTGTTAGTCATGGTATCACTCTATATCAAATGAATTTTAAGAGTGCTTCATTTCTGGAAGAAAAAAAAAAGTATATGTCAAGCAACCAACTGAGTTTGAAAATTTAATACAATCAAAATATGTTTTTAAACATAAGAAGTCACTCTATAGTTTAAAATAAGCTCTCAGAGCTTAATATGATAGATTGATTAACTTTTTTTAGAAATAATTTTAAAAGAGGCCAAGTGTTCAGAAAGACTTTATTGTCAAATTTGAGAGTAATTTTTTTTCTCAAATTTATTAGTTTATAGTGGATGTCTATGTTTCAAGAGTTTATTAATATTTTAAAAGCACGGTTAAATGTTACTCATTTCAATTATTCTCGAGATGACGTAAGAATTAAATTGATCATAAGTGCCGAAGATAAAATTTATATTAGTTTATTAAAAATGAAGCTAAGTGATATTTATACATATATTAAATGATAATTTTTGTGGTATTTTTTGTTCTCTATTCTTATTGATCAAAAACTATAGAGAGAGAAAAATGAAAGAGATGACAAGAACATCATATGAATATGAAATAGATAGTTATCTAGAAGTTGTCACCAAAAAAAAGTTGTCACAAAATATTTATAAAAATATCACTTCACCAAGTTGAAATAGTTTAATAAAGTCATTTTCAAAATATTCATATTTATTGTTTTACAGAGCGTCTCTAACATGGACTATCGTGTGGTTTACTCAACTTTTTTTAATCCAATCGTTTATTTTATACACCACAGTCAACTCTATAATTGGGACAGGACAACCAATTTCATAGGAAACTCTAAAAGGAGAAAGTCTTTCAGTGGTCAGCGTAGCATCCTTAATGCTGAATAATGTAGTTTAATTTGTACATCATTTGGCATCTTGTGTCCAGCAAAAGAAAAGAAAAAGGAAACATCGTTGCCCGCAAAACCTTTCAAAAAAAATCGTTGCCAGCCAAAAGTCCAACATAAAGGAAGCATGGCGGCAAAGTTAAAAAACCATAATGCATAGTTTAATTTTCGTGCAGTGTCATTGTACAATATTTTACACTCATAACACATGACAACCATTCATTTGTGTGTCGAAAACAAAATACCTTTAGTGGGGTGTATTGAATTGTGATTTTAAGGGATTTTAAAAGACTTTTTTAAAATAAAAAAGTTCGATGATATTTAATCAAGACTTTTATAAAATATAAAACAATCTTGTGGTATTCAATTAAGACAATCATGACTTTTTTTTCAGGGCAACCAATTCCGTTGGTATTCAATTGAGATTTCTCATGACTTGTAAATTGTCTCTTGGTATTCAAAAGTCTATAGATTTTGATGGAT
>Ga0315913_1003925_pt1 | contig 17930 bp, 14 predicted proteins | sample MpolsnodulesMG_FD_207736 | JGI IMG/M metagenome (GOLD analysis project Ga0315913, IMG submission 207736) | Medicago polymorpha root nodule microbial communities from Los Angeles, California, United States - small nodules | ecosystem: Host-associated > Plants > Roots > Nodule | place: USA... | reverse complement strand
ATCACTTCACTTGTCTTGTTTTGTTTAGTTCAATTCCATGTTGTTATGAAAGCAACAAAAAAATCATAACTTTAAGAACCCAAAAGCAATGTTAGTAATAATGAGCAAGAAAGCATAAAAAACATAACTTTATGAATCGACAATATTAACCCAATGATAACTTCAGTTTCTGCTTATGTTTTGCATCAATATTTCGCATTAGTTGGAGTTTAGTCACATGAATCAACCAACACTTGACGTTAGGTCTACATGTCTTCTCTTTTGCCCTAACTTTCTCTTTAATACTTTCATACTTAACCGTATCATGTCTTGTGTGTCACCAAATTAGATATTTTCATTTCAACAATATAGAGATTACTTTCTTGTTGAGTGAGAGAAAAACTTTCTTGTTGAAGAGAGAAAAAATAGAGGCACAAGATGGTGAAACTATGGCTAAAAACTACACCATCCACACTCTATAATTTGGACTTTGAAATAATGATTAATCAATATACAATCACAACACTAATTGCATAGTGGCAACGGTATCAAATCAAAATTACGGTTCATATAGTTGTGCAGCGAAATTTCCTTCCTAGAACTGAGTTATACTTTTCAATCACAAATTGCATCCGACACATTCTTTTATTTCATCCACTCTACTTGCATTTTATTTTTGAACAGTTGGGATATTGTGAAACATTGTTACTGCATTTGATTGGGTCTTGCTTATTTTTTCGGTTCTTTTTGCTGCATTCAGACAGTACAAGCTTCCAATGGGAAATATCATTCCATTCCCTAAGAGTAATGATCCTTCAAGTGCCCAAGATTTTCCACCTGGAAAACATGTCTTGGCAGTTTATACAGGAACTACTGCACTTTATAAAGCAACAGTTGTTCATGGCCATCGCAGGGTAATAATTCTCTATTAATTTTTCCTCGCTGTCATGAATTTGTAGTCTATTATTAATCCATGGCACATGTAAGTTCGATGACTCCAACGTGATACTAACCAATTTTTGTGTTGTGCATGTATTGTGCGGATCTCTATCATATCACTATTCTGCAGAGGATGACAGACGAGTAAGTGTAATTTCTTTAGACTTGATCGAACCCATTTTTAGTTCTAAATATCATTCCTCACATGACATCAAATGGAAAAGTGTGGAATTCACACATTTTTTATTTTATTCTTTAGTAATTAGGGGTTAGTTGGTCGATGCTTTAAGATGATTTACCGAATCTCTATAAATTTATGGAAGGAAACACGAGCTAATTGAGGTATGGCAATCAGTCGAATTTATAGCAAAGTAAACACATTAGTCCGTAATAGTGCAAAATCTTTTGTTTAGTTCCTAACAACCAACATTGGCCATATTAGAACTTCTCAGATGCTAATGTGCCCAAAGTCTAGGGATCAATATGACTTACTTAAGAATTTTACATCTTAGGATAGAATTTTTACATTTTCAGGAACTGATGTATCCCTCGGCTTAAGAATTTTACTATCTTATGATTGCTTACTCTGTGGTTATTGGAACAGTTATGTGTTGGAGTTTGATGATGACGAAGAAGACGGGTCTCTACCTCAAAGGACAGTGCCCTTCCACAAAGTGGTTCCTCTGCCAGAAGGACATCGTCAATAAATTATACAACTAGATTGACACTAGCTTGTATTGTTGTTTGGTTGTGTAATATGCTCAATATGTGTTTATTGTTAAGCTATCAAGGACTTTGTAGTGATGCTTACTTTATGCACGTTATGAAAAATTTGCCTAAACATTTTGATAGTTTATCTAATTATTATTATTTAAGTGGAAATCTATTAATTTGTTTGTTGTAAAGTAAAATATTCCAAATGCAGCATCTACCCCTATTGTTGCTACTGATCTTGAAATAGGCTGCAAGTTCTGATACGCATGCTTTTACAGAATGTCCAAACTGGTCTTGGGGTTGAGAGCGCACAGCAGACGGAACAACCTGAGAGTCGTGGTGATATTGTCCAGCATTTTCAGCAGGTTTCTCCCATTACTAATGCCGATATCGCACAAAACACATGTCCAAACTGATATTGGGGTTGAGAGCGCACAGCACACCGAACAACCTGAGAGTCATGGTGATATTGTCCAGCATTCTCAGCAGGTTTCTCCCATTACTAATGCCGATATCGCACAGAACACATGTGCAGCCCCTTGAAATTGTTCCATCCATATCAGATAACACATTTCATTTTGCCTTACATAATGTGACCGACGTGATAGTGATGCCCAAGAATGAAGCTTCGGATAAAACTATGGCACCAGTTCCTCTGGTTGTGCAGGTTGAATGTTAGGACTTACGCCCATGAGGATAGCCCAACCCAAAAGACTAGTCCAATAGGTGGGAGAGCCTCATGACTTAAACACCACATCAAGCACTTTTATTTACCCGATGTGGGACTCCTAACATTGAAACTGTTATTGTGCCAGACACGAGTCAGCAGAGGGATGATCGATTGCATCACATAGTATGCACCACCTCTTTTCTGTTTTTACTCCGCATCGTTGTCCGACTATTAACAAGGATCTCGCTCTTATTCAGCAAGCGCTAGTAGCAACAGGCAGCAACACCTAGGCACCTTTCAGGACTTATGTTTCTAAAAGCCAAAAGAAGAAGACAAACCGTGCAGCAATTAAAACCCGGTCTCAGGGTCCTCCCACTCCCAATTCTCCATGAAGATATTTTTTTGGAAAATTCGAGAAATGGGCAATTCAGATTCTAGAATTGCTTTTAAATATTTTTGTGATACGCATCATCCTCGTTTGATGTTTGTGGCGGAGCTGATGATTAATTTTGAACAAGTTCCAAAGTTATTTTGGCGGAGTGTAAATATTTCTAAGGCTTGTTTTCATAACCGTGCACCTATGTCTCCTAACTTGTGGGCGCTTTCTTTAACATCTGAGCAGTGTATAGTGCTGATGATTGTTTATAATCAAAAACACGTCTTTGTTGCTACCATTTATGCAAGCACATCTCATATTCAACGTCGGAAACTTTGGTATGATCTTACTAACCTACAGGAATGTTTTCGTGGCCCTTGGATTTTTTGGTGATTTTAATGTTCTTGTTGGATCCCATGAGAAACGTGGTCAAAGGCTGTCTCATGTCATGATTTTCTCACTTGGACAAATGCAAATATGTTGACTCATTTGACTACTCAGAGTTTTCTTTATACTTGGTACAATGGTCGTCTAGGGTTTGAAAGTGTTGCTCAAATACTTGATTGGGCTATCTATAATGAGGAATGGTTGGATTTTTGGAAGAATATTTCTTGTTGCGCCTTAGTCGGACACTAATCCGATCACCATCCTTTGTTTATTTTACAAGATTATTTAAAGGTTAGACATGTTACTCCTTTCAAATTCTATAAATTATGGACTACTCATGATGACTATAGACGTCTGGTCATTGAGAATTGGGGTCTTCCTGTTATTGGTTCAAGCATGTGTTGTTTCCAACAGAAGCTTAAACGTCTGAAGAATGCTTTTAAAATTTGGAAGAAATCCGTGCCATTGATGAAGTGAACAGAATTCAGCTCCAAATTGACTCTGATGAGTTGCAAGATGATTTACACGCCCAAAATTTACAAGCTCGGCTTATTCTCACCACTGCGCTTAATTGTTAGGATTAGTTTTGCCGTGAGAAAGCACGCAACAATAGCTTTATTCATGGGGATAAGAACACTTCCTACTTCCATCGTGTCGCTAAGATCAAGTCGGCCTCTAAGCAAATCACGATGCTGCAAGACGGAAATGACATTCTAGTGACTCCCAAAGCTATTGAGAATCATCTCCTGGATCATTTTCGTAGTATTATTAAAGGTCGGAACGCCTGCACTACAAATTCAATGATAGCGGAGGTTAATCCTAATCTTGTAATTGAGGTGGATAATAATATGTTGACCACCATTCCACTGGCAGAAGAGGTTAAAAATGTTGTTTTTGATTTGAATCTGGATGGAGCTGCCGGGCCGGATGGGTTTGGCGTTTATTTCTACCAATTTTTCTGGACAATTGTTGCCTCGGATGTTATCCTTTCTGTCCAAGAGTTTTTCCAAACTGGTATTATTCTTCCCAATCTTATTTCCAATATTAGTGTGCTCATTCCGAAGGTGAAAGGCGCGTCTTCCATGGGTGACTTTCGGCCTATTGCTTTCCCGAACTTCCACTTTAAAATTATTACTGAAATTTTGGCAGACATTTTAGCTATTGCTACCACTCGGATTATATCTGAAAATCAGCGTGGGTTTATCCGGGTTAGGCATATTTCTGATTATGTTATCATTGCTTCGGAAGTTATTAATCTTCTGGACAAGTGGCAATTTGGAGGTAATTTGGCCCTTAAAATTGATATTCGAAAAGCTTTTGACACATTGGATTAGAATTTCCTTTTGCGTGTGCTACATCAATTCGGTTTCTTCCCCTTATAGTGCAATTGGATTTCCACCATTCTTCATTCAGCTCGTCTATCAATTTTGGTTAATCAAAAGGCGGTAGGATTTTTCCCTTGCTCCAGAGGGGTTCGACAGGGCGACCCTTTGTTTCCTTTATTATTGTTTTTGGCGGAGGAGGTGGAGTCGTGCTATTTCCTTGGCGGCTTTGGCCAGTAAATTAAAATTGATGTCGTACTGCATGGGGTGTCTCTCCCGACTCATATTCTCTATGCGTATGACATCCTTCTTTTTTGGGTTAGTCAGATGTGTTAATGCTCAAAAGAAATTAGTGGTTATGTGATTAATTCATGATGTGTGTTATGACTGGATCTGCGTTCTGCTGACAAGTGGGTAATTAAATAAATAATAGTTTAAGATTTTTTTTTTTTTTTAGTTGGTATTAAACCGTTTTATAAATAATAGTTTAAGATATTCAAAGGCCAAGGATAAAGTTTCAATTTTAAAATTAATTGTTTCAACCAGACATTTGAAGCAGAAAGAAATTACAAGGTGAATTGCCAATGGATGTTTTGTATGTGAACATTCAAGGAATCCAAAGCACCTGTTTTTTATTTACTAGAGGAATAAATATCATATAAAAGGGTAACCCGATGCACTAAAGCTCCCGCATACGCAGGGTCTGGGAAGGGGTCCCAATATTTGATGTATTGTACGCAGCCTTACCCTGCTTTTTGCACAAGAGGCTGTTTTCAGACTTGAACCCGTGATCTTCCAGTCACATGACAACAACTTTACCAGTTGCGCCAAGGAGAGGAATAAATATCATATACGTCACTGAAAGTCTTCCGAGGAATTAGCAAACAGAAATGGTTCCAACTCTTTTTATGAGTAGAAATCGAAACACTAACACACGCTGCGCACCAACCACTAGTGCTAGACCCAACGATAAAATGGTTCTAATCTAACTCATTCTTTTAATGCCTATAACATGCTTGTAAAATTGGTGTTGCTGGGTCAGTGAAAGTGCCATTGAGTATACGATCAGCAACCCAATGGTTAGCAGCTTCAGCATAGTGAACACCATCCCAACTCACATACATTGATGGTTTTTCACAAGATGTACCATACACATCTTTCCCATTTGCTGTTCCTAAATTCCCACACCATATATGTGTATCATTCACATGATAGCCACAACAGATCTTCATTGGATCCACAAATCCTGAAAAAAAAAGTAAAATTTCACTAGCATGTGAGATAAATGTACAAAAAATGTGTAGTCACATATACCAGTGTTTCTTTTTCATTACATTCCCAGCTCAGTCTTGCTCAATCTTTAGAAACAGGTACAGGATTATGAAATAAATTTGTTGGTTTTTGTTTGTGTATATTGTTAGAAAACATCTTTCATAAAATAATACTAGTATGTCCTCGTGAGTTTAGCTCAGTTGCTACGGACATTGCATAATATATGCAGGGGCCGGGGTTCGAACCCCGGACACTCCACTTCTCCACATTTATAATGTGTGAGCTCCAGCTATTAGGCTTCTTGACCAAAAAATAAAATAATACTAGTATTAAAAGTTGTGCAGCTAATTTTTAGATAATGGTTTAAAAAAAGTCTGTGAATGTGATATGGGCTGCAACATCTAGGTTTTTGAGTGGACCGACCATCTTAGATTTTGGGTTGGGACTAACTCAATACAACAAAACCGGTTTATAGAGTGAGGGATGCTTCCTTCTTATAAATTTGTTTTCTGGCCTTATATTTGAGACTGCATCAAACACATTTGACTACATTCTTTTTTGCAATATCAAGAATCACGGTCCAACCACAAACTTTGCTTTTATATGATATAAGAACCTAGTAGATGAAGTGATTCGTGTCAAATAATGAACAAGTTACCTTCATTTTTTGTATTGCTGATTAGTCCATATTTTGCAGCATAAACATCTACATATGTAATTGCAGCCTCAGGAAGTTCTGTTCTCAGCTTGACAACTCTGTCCTTAAGCTTCTTGTTGAATTCAACAGCCATCGTATTTTGATCCTTTACGCATCCATACTGGTCAAAATAGCCAGCTGGTACATCGTGCTTGTAAAATAGGTTCACCGGCATACATCCAATGGGGCCAGTGTTGTGTATCCAAAATGATCTCCCTCCTTGTTCGTATATATTCTGCAATGAAGTTCATTGGTCAGATTTCAAAACCATTCCAGTAAGTGTTTTAAAGGATGGTCTGTGGTGCGACATCAAGATTTTCGTTGTCTCCTCTACCACACTTTGACCGCTACCGAGGCCACATAATGAACATGTTATTCACAATGAAAATGTTATTCAACGGTGAACATGTTATTCACAACTTTTCGGTGTTCAAAAGTCACAGTTAATTACAAGTACTTTAAGAAGTATTCTATTGGAACATTGGTAGAGAGTAAAGACACACAAGTGCTACTTACTTTGACTGCAGAGGCTAACTGGTTAACTATATCCGGCATTGTTTCACGAATTTGGTCAAAATTCATCTTTCTAAACCCAACAGAGAGATCATTTTGACCAATATCGAACGTGTAGAGTGCCTTAGAGAATTCCTCGGGCACAGGAAGCTTGCTTTTTTCAAGTGAATTCTTGGCTAAAATTTTCAAACAAACAAAGACCAAACACATTAAATAAAAGGAATGATTATAAGATATGAAATAAAATAAACTTTGTGGAATCATAGCAGTGTCTAATTCACCTTCTTGGTAAAGTTGCTTGGTTCTTGCTTTGAACTGGTTGAACTGCACAATTTGAATATCAAGAGAGAATGGACTTATTCCATATTGAAATATTGTCTCATTCTGCTTCCTGATGGTGGATCCACCAGTTGCGAAATTCGCCCCATGTCTATAATTGGTTCCAAGTGAATTCAGATAAGCACTTAAATATGGCAACTTTAGCTTCTCAGCTGCACAATTTGAATGCAAAGCTTAATTAAGTCCACATAGCACAAGCCAGTGATATCATGTTAAAGAAAAAACAGTTCACATAACATATGATAATATATCATATAAGTACTTACATATAGATAATATCAAATCAAATTGTTTTATATAAATTATAAGTTGTTTTCATAAACTATCTTAGAAAGATTATGCTAATATACTTGAAAATTTAGTTGCAGTTTTGGTCCCTTATTTTCACAATTTTGCGGAACTGATCTCTCTATTTTAAAATTTGACAATTCAGATCTCTTTATCAAATATTTTGTCTAAATTACGGTGATATAACGTATTTTAAATGAAATGTCATTTCATTGATGTTGATCTTTTCCATCATCAGATAATATACCATATCACTTAAAACAAATGGTATCGCCATTTTTATTTGTACTTAAAAAAATATGGAGGCCAAAATTGTCATATTTATAATAGGGCGACCAAATCATATAATGGCGAAAATATGAGGACCAAAACTGCAATTAAGCCAAACTTAAAATAGCTTATGGTCATGTCATAAGTTATCATCTCTAACAAATTACTTATGTTCATAGATAAAATCAAATAGTTCAATCCAAATGCCTCATAAGTATTTAATTTTCAGCTTAGATAGTGTCAAAAAGTTGTAAACAAAAAAACAAAAAAAAAACAGTTTACCTATAAAATCAAGAATAACACGACCATCACTGTCTCTACCAAAAGGTTTGTGGAAAAAGCCTTGACCATATGGTGAAGGAATTGGAACAAATGCAGCTGATATGCCACCAGTGTCTGAGTTTGAGTCTCCAAAGTTGTATATTGCAGGAAAAGAACAAGAGGGTGATGAGTCTTTGAGTTCAACACACTTCACACAAGATAGGAAGAAGAAGAACACAACAAACACTACACTTAACCCCATTTTCAAAGTAGGTAGTGTAGTGTTACTATCTTGAGGGAAAGACTATATAGATAAATAGAGTTAGATCCAAAACAGAAATTTATTATAAGATAGAGAAAATATATTATCCTGATTTTTGGGCAAATCTTTGTGTTATTATTATGCGGAAGATATTTTATGACTCATGTCACCCTTTTTAATTTTTTTTCTTTTTCTTTTGACAAACTTTAAGGTTTCTTTGTGTTTTGGTTTACAGTTGTAAGACTGTACCTATATGTTTCAAGGTGGTGGCATTTACCATAGAAAGAGTGAATATGATATTTTTATGGTTATTTTATGACAATTTTCTTTCTCATGTTTTTACTTTTTATTTTTATTGTTTTGGTTTCAATATTAATATCTTTTTTTTTTAAAATTTATGTTTATCCTAAAAAATTGTTGTTTAAAAATTGTAGTTTATGTTACGGTGACTCTAGCATTCATTTCTGATCATCTTCATCAATTTAGATCTTTAAAGCATCATTGATCAACTATTCATCTTATTTGATTATCTTGTGTTTAGGTTATGTGGAATGAAAAAAAACATTCGGATATTCCACCATAAGGAGCAATCATCACATCAACTGCTCGACAAAATTAAGCTTCAGAACTTCTCGTGGTTGAAAGCGAGATGCACAACTTTCTCTTTTGATTATCATTCTTGGTGACTTAATCCAATTATGTGTTTGAAATCTATTTATTTAAGTTGTTCTTTATTTTGCTGCTTATGTAATATCTTTGTAACTTGACTTTTTAGCCTTTTCTCTTTGACACACCTTGTGCCGGAAGACTCGGCTCTTTGGCAATATAATTTAATTGTAGCTTCTAAAAAAAATGATACAAACAATAAAACAAATATAATATCTATTAAAATAATATAATTGGAAGGGTATAATTGACACACCTTATCCTTTTGGCATATCTTATCTTTTCGAACGACACCAACAACATTTTTATGGTCAAATTTGTTTAAATGTATACTTTCTTTATATATAATATAAATTATGAATATGAATTTTTAGATGAAAAATTAAAAAAAATAAATAAATAAATTAGATCAATACCTAAAGTTCTTTTGTAAAAAAATAAATAAATACCTGAAGTTCTTACTTCTTATCGACTAGACCAAAAGTATGTGGTATTGATGTATAGAATTTTAACTCTTCCTTTATAGAAAGAAAAAAACGTGCATCCAAAACAAAGTTTAGAATAATTTTCTAACTGCCAATATGTCAATATTGGCCAATGTGTTCAAATGAAGGTTCTTAACACGTGACATGTCGATAAGGTAGAAGTACATGCATATCAGAAATTAATGAAGTCGGTTATGATTTGATATATGATACTCTGGATATTATTTTAAGGAACATTATTTTTATGAATTGTTTTAAGGATCTTGCAGTAACATAACATGTATAATTGATATTTGTTTCACGCATGTGTCGGTGTGTGTATGTGAGACAACAATTTATTATAAATCATTAAGACCCGTTTGTATTAGTTTTTTTAAGAAAAAATATTATATGTGTTTGTTAAAATCATTAAGAAAAATATTAATTTTTAAAAAATAATCATTTAAAGGTTTTTTTTTTTTAAGAAATCACTTTTAAGAGTATTGTATGTGTTTGTTACAATTTTTTTAAAAAAAAATTATATGAATTTAAAAAAAAAAAAAACTTCAAATGAGGAGAAGCTGTTAAGAGCAACTTTTTTAAAAAAAATTAGAGGAGGAAGAAAATAAATGTCAAAAGATTGAAATAATTTTATGACAAAAAATCCATTTTGTATAGTTGTATCCAAACAAACCATATTATGTCCTCGTGAGCTTAACTCGGACAATACATAATATATGCAAGGTCCGGGGTTCAAATCCCGGCCACCACCAAAAAAACAAACCATAATATATTTTTAAAAGAAGTGTTTTTAGTACGATAATCAAACGCAAAATAAATTATGATTTTATATAATATTTTTCTAAATCATTCAATATCAAAATCATTTTATTTTAGACTTAATTACACTTTTGATCCTCTAAGTTTTCCAAAGTTGTGATTTTGGCCCTCTAAAAAATAACTCTTTTCAGGCCCCCTAAGTTTACTTTCTGTTGCAATTTTGACTCAGTCAAAGGACACGTAGGCGCCACGTGTGTAATTTTTTTTATTTTATTTCTATTTCTTTAATTATTTTTTTGCTTTTTTAATTTTTTTAATTTTAAAAAATAAAAAATTATTTTTGTAATTAAAAAAAATTGTTTTTTTTAATTACAAAATTAAAAAAAAATTTTTTAATAACAAAAATAAAATAAAAAATTTAATTTTTTTTGTTTTTTTTATTACAAATAAAAAAATATTAATTACAATTTTTTTTATTTTTTTATTACAAAAATTTAAAAAAAAATTATTTTTTATTTTTTTAATTACAAAATAAAAAATATATTATAAAATACAAAAATAATTATGAACTTACACACGTGACGCTCACGTTGACTGAGTCAAAATTGGTGTGGGGGGCCAAAATTGCAACATAAAGTAAACTTAAGGGGCCTGGAAAGAGTTTTTTTTTTAGGGAGCCAAAATCACAACTTTAGAAAACTTAGGGGACTAAAAGTGTAAATAAGCCTTTATTTTAATCGGTAACAAAAAACCATAATTCTCGTAAAGTATAAAACAACCAAGCATTGTGCTCAAATTTTTTCAAATAACGAAGTTTTCAGAAAATTTGAGTTCGATCCTTAAGAGATCGTAGCGAATAGGTTAAAGTGAGGAGTGCATACATATGAACTCAAGAAACTTATTAGTTTAAAGTGATACATGAAAAATGAAAGGAAATAAAAATAGAGACATGCTAGTTATCCCGAATTGCATGCTCACTATATGAGAAAGTAAATGTAGCAATAACCCCTTTTATTATTGTCGCGAACGAGTTTAATTTACAATTATAGGTGAGAAAGAAACCGACTCCTATGTTGTGCATCTTCTAACTTCTCAAGTTTCTTCTTTAAATTTGAACTTTTGACATTGAGAAATACACAATTGCATGTTATTTGAACCTTCAATGTTTGATTACACTTCTTATAAAAGTTTTCAGAAGTTGTATTATTTGAAATACTTCAATTAACTCTACAAGTTACTTTTAAAATGTCTTCTCTATGAACAACAGACTTTAAAATAACTAGACTTTTTACCTGTAAATTGCACGGGACACAATCATCCAATCATATAATACATTTATTTATAATATGTTAATTCATTATATGATACTACAAAAATTAATATAACTTACTCCGAATTGTCAAGTGTAAGATCAATTAGTTTTCTCTTTCTTTCATTTTTTTTACGCTCTTTTAAGTTGTCTCTTTCAACTACATGTTCAATTACATCGTTCATGGTTATTATATACATAATCTGAGCAACAACTTAAAAAATATCAATTGGTATTTAAGTTGCTTAGAGGAGAGGTTATATGGAGATATCATAGTTTATATTGACTATCATGCCAAAGACACTACATATATCTCTTGTTCCTTTGTATAGGTCAATCACGTACCTTGAAAGTTAAGGTATTCGATATAACTGAAACAAACAAAGAATTAAAAATTATGGTTAATCCATCTGTGTTGTTAAAAAAGTGCCCTCTTAAATGAATAAAAGTATAAGCATAAAGAAACAACATTTAGAGGGACCTCAAAGAACCTTAGCAAAACTTCCTCAAAGACACAAAGATTTATGATAGAAATACTTGAATACATGCATAGATCCATACATACACATACATACAATTACTAAATGACATCTCCTTCATACCTAATTGTTTTGCCACAACTCATGTAGTATGTTACTTCAATATTCCAGGTTTCTGTGAACTTGTGTAAATAGGTACAAATCCAAAATGCTTACAGCAAAAATTAATCAGAAAAACTGCAAATTCAGTTCAAATAGATTGATTATATGGATTTGTTGGAAAAATTAGACATAGAATTATCATTAAGAAACAAATCAAAGAGAAACATCAACACAAATAAATCGACTCATGATAAGATGTCGGATTGCTCCATAAGCTCCATAACTCAACTATAAAACTCACGGACATATCCTTTGACGTCAACATCTCGTGTTTCTCCTAAATTGTCATCTAAAAGAATTACACTCTATGGAGATGTCTAACCCTCATACCCTAAGGGTCCCTAATAAATTAAAGACGAGAATAAGTCATATGTAACGATTTGGTTAAAGTGCAAGAATTAGTTTATGAATCCTAGTTTAGAAAAGAATAAAACATCGAAACATATATATGAAAAACAAATATAACTCAATTCATAACGAATAAAAACTTTATTAATTAAATCTAACAAATAAGAAGAAGTTCATCGTGGAACCCTAATCAAAGAGGTTTAGTTGCACATATATATCATTACAAAACAATAGAAAAACATACCCTAGAGAGAACAAGAAGAGGATAAAAATGCTCTGCCTTGAAACTCCATGCTTGACCCTTGTCTTGTACCGCTAACTTTATGAATGCATAAAAGAGTGTGCAATGGTCTCTATTTATAGTGCATGATTACTTAGGGGTTAAGAGAGTGAAAATATGGTTTTTCCACCAAAAACGACTTGAAAGTAAGGCAATTAACACTCCCTGTTCGGGTCAATGTGTGTATCACATGGTACAGTGCACAGGGGCACATGGGGCAGCCCCTCATTTGCGTTTTCAGCAGTTTTCGACCCTTTTTCACGCGTTCTCCCGCCTTGCAATGCCTTGAACTTGAAATAAATTTTATTCACTCTGTATTATCTTCAAAAACCTTCTAAGAATCATTATCTTCGATCTTCATATCCTCGATCCTTCATGTGATGTCTTGATTTGTCGATTTACATGATTTCTCACTACAAAACACTCAAAACACATATGGACTTGCATGATTTAGGATAAAAGTGAATTTCAATGACTCGAATAAAAACAACACTAAAAGTTCCTCAAACCAATGACAACTCCTCTAATTGACTTCTAATTTTCCTTCAAATGCAAAGAATTACACTAAAAACATAGACCAAGGGGCAACCAAGCCATTTAAAGCTCGCCATAATTAAACTTAAGCACTTTGCCATTGCAGGCCTCATGCTTGGTGTAACAGCCCATTTTTCGCTAGAATTATTTTATTTATTTATTATATGTGTTTATGTGTGTTTGTATGTGCTTATTTATCTTTATGCGTATTTGATTTGGGATTAGTGGATTTTTGGCCTAAAAAAGTATTTTAGTCATTTTTAGACTAACGGTATTTTGATCATTTGACGAGTAAGGGTAAATTAGTCATTTTATTAAGAAGGTTATTTTTGACGTTTTAGTGAGAATGGTTATTTTTTTACTAAGTTACTAGTGAGTTGGGGTAAATATTTAGAGATGGTAATTATTCTGTATTTTAGCGGATTAAGTGATCGTAGTAACTTTTGAGAATTAGTTAGTAAGAATGTTAAGTCCATTATGACAATTAGAAACCTAGCCCAATTAGAAGGTGGTATATATATACTTAACTTATGAAGAGGAACTAGGTTAAACCATTACCCATTCATTTCATTTCACAAACTTGAGAGGTAGAGAGAGAAAGGAGATCACAAACTTGGAGAAGAGTAAAGAAGAGGAAGCAAGAGAAAGCTAGGGATTTGAGAGATAGAGGGGAGATTGAAGCTTAAGCTAGTGGATTCAAGACCTAGAGGTAAGTGTGATAGATTCCTTTCATCAATTAAGCTATAATTCCAACTTTTGATTATGGGTCACAAGTACGTATTGTGTATTATGACTTTTTGTGTTTCTTGATGATGAATTTCATGCTCTTAATTTGTGTGTAATTATGGGTATGTTAAACTTCATGGAATTCATATGTTTATGTGCTTAAATTCATAGTTGTTGTTAGTGATAAGTTGTTTTGGTGATTTTTGCTTAATTAATTGTAAACCATGAATTGATGAGTGATTATTGTTGGACCATGTTAAATTCACTTCATAAATGATTATATATGTTTTTATGTTGTTGGTGCATGAATTAGTGTGGTTGTTTGTGAAGTTTGAATGAAAATGGGAAAATATGAACTTTTGATGAAAAATGAACTAGATGATGATTTTGATGTGAATTGAGGTTATGATTCCATGTTTGTAAGTGTTTTGATTTCCTTTTGATGTATGTTAACTAGTAAACAAGTTTTGGGAACGAATTTGGGTAAAGGGGATCAAAATCGAGGTTTTTGGAGTGAAATTGGATGGGTTTCCAAGAGGAAACCTAAAAACTGGGCTTCTTGTTCTGGTGCAGCTCGCCTGACGAGCTCATGGCACGTTGTGGCGAGTTGCTTAGTACAACACCCCATGCTTTGGGTGTTTCGGGTACTTGGGGGTCGATCCAGACTTTCCTAAATGATTCTTTTGATGTATTTAACTGTTGTTATGCTTTCTAAACCTTTGGAAACATAAAATGATTTGGATTGAGATTGGTTTTATGAATCGAATCGAAATTTATTTGAAAATGTTCAAGAACGAGAATTTTCCGAAACTTGTTTTCTCAAATGAAATGGCAAGGTTAAGGTTTGTTTTCTGTAACAATGATTCTAAAATGGTTTTGAAATGTGTATATGAGCTTTAAATTGGTCTTACTTTAAAAAATGGTTTTCTTTTGAAAAAGGGGAAAATGAGACGAACTTAGGGAATTTTTAGAAGTAATTGGAATCAAGCTATGATGTGTATATGTATGAGCTACTGTGATCATATGTGTTATGTGGATGCACTTTGTTGATGTGTTTGAACATAGATGCCTTGTCTTTGGCGAATTACTTAGAAAATGATGAACTTTGTGAAAATAGACGAACTTTGTCAAAATGAGGTTTTATGGTCGGATAACTTGTAATTGGCTTTGTATTCATGATGATATGATAGAATAAGAATGAATCAATGATGATTGGGTGTTTAATATGATGAATGTCATGATGTGATTAGTTGTCCTTCTTATATGCAAAATGTGATTTTGGAAATTTATTGTTTCCTTGAGGTGAAAGTTGTTGATGATGAATATGATGATGATTCTTTGGTGATTTTAATTTGATGGTGACTCTTGTTGATCATGACTTGTTAATTGTGTGGATATAAATGTTTGATAATGAAATGGTGGGTTTTTGGTGAATATATTATATGATGGAGGGGTTATATAATATAGTGTTGTGAATTTAGCATTGTCGAGTCTTTACGTGTATGTCCATGCATTCATAGTCATGTTGAGTCTTTAGGTGAAGAACATAACCGGAGGGTGTTATGTTAGAGCATAGCCGGAGGGAGCTATGTTAGTACGTAATTGGAGGGGATTACGTAGTGCAATCTCGGTAAAATTATCTCCGAATTCAAAGTTGGTACCACATGCATGTAGAAGTGTCTAAGAACATTAGATGCACTTGAATTTGGTGAGATGTGTCATAATTGAATATGTGACTTGGTGAATATATGCGTTGGTGAAATTTGGTGAATATTGTGATTATGTGAATTGTGTGGAGATGTGTACATAATGATGTTTGTTATTCTTGGTGATGCTTTCACACTTGGTGAATTTATTTGATAATGTTTACCTTGCCTATACTTTTAAAATGATGAATCGTATTTGTTGAGTTGATTAGGCAAGAGTTTTTGTGATCTATATCATTGATGTGAATCAGATGAATTATCTGCATTATGTGAGATATGTGTGTTATGTAAAATGAGTGAAGCTGCATGTAGGATTATATTTCCTAAGTGACGAGTTTGGTGTAGTTTGGTGATTAGGCTAATATAGAATAAGGTGAGAAATTCTTGTAATTTTTGACATTGTTAAGGTGATGAGCTTTTGTTGATGATTTTTATTAAAGAATGAATATGTTTGACATGATATGATAAGGGAATGATATATTCATGTGATGGTAGTATTCTAGGAGTGATGAGTAGGTATATGTGCTATGCATGAAATCCTCGAATTTTTATGCTTGATTATATTTTATTTGAGGAATGTTATCTAACCTCAAGTGGTCTTTTGGTTGATCGCCTGCCAATTTGTATGAATGGATAGACGGCTTGCAGGATTAGTTGCTTGCTTGTAAGTATGCTTGAGGCTTGCTTTGGAGCTACCTCGTCTCTTTGCTTTGAGTCTTAGTTTAGAACTCTGATTAGGTGCCGGTCTTATGTCGTTTATTTTTATGTCCTTATGAGATTATCACTCAGTATGTTGAGATTTGAGATTTATATTTGGTGATGTATCATGATATATGTGGAATGACTACTTTGGAGATTTTATTTATCTGTTGATGAGATGTTATGATATTATTTTGCTGCAATGTTTTGAAAAATTAATTATGCATGTTTGGACTTATAGAAGAAGTTGCATCTAAATCCTTTGTATAATTGTAATATTTGCGTGATTTATCGCTTTAAGGGTTTAGGGTGTTACACTTGGGGGGTTGTGGACCGTCATATCAAGATAGAATCAAAAAAATATAATCATTTAGGATGAGGATAAATATTGAGGATAAGGGCGCCAATAGAGAAGCATGTTGGCGCTTTAATCCCTTAATTCATGTGAAATAGATAAAACCAAGGATCCTGAGCGAAATACTCGGATAAGGGTAAGCCTTCCGTACCCATCCTTATAATAAAGCTCAAAAAAAGGCTCTCATGTTGTTGCAACAAAAGAGGGCCAAAAGGCTATAAATAGATCCCATATGATCATTCCCTAACCATGACCTAACCGGATACAAAACCCCAAGAGCTCTAGCTTATTCACATGCTACGTTCTCTTACCGTACTCATCGCAAGTACAATAGAAATAGTGTCTCTCCGATCTCGTATGTAAGCAACAAAAAAAAAAGGAGCACTCCTTAAGGAAGTGGATCGACTACCTTTAAGTGACGCTGAAAAAAAATACACCTTTCTAATTTTACCTTTGTCTTGAAGTTGATTTATTTTGAGAATTATAAAGGGAAAATGAAGTCCGGTTTTTAGTTACTATAAAAAAGAATGAGAAACATTTGCTTCGTCTGTCTTTGAATGTATGTCCCTTTAACAATTTTGACATATATCAAGAAATGTAATTAATGTTGTATATAAAAGAGTAATTTTGAGTTATGTTACAAAAATATCCTTCATTAATTGTATGGAAAACATAAATTAAAATATTTGAAAAAAATAAAGTAATAAATAGTAAAAGACATAATAAAAAAAATAAGCATTAATGTTTCTTTAATATTATAAAATGATATATATTTTGGGACAAACAAATTTTGGAATGTCATATAATTTGGAATGTCGTATAAGGGAACCTGGCTTTTGAACTCCATCAATGTACTAGTTTCATGTGCACGTGTAGTAACTAAATCTGAATTGGAGGAAGTTTTGAAAATGTTAAACATGGGAATGTCAAAAAAAATTGGATAAATTAATCTAAAATTAGTAAGGGTAAAATTAGGGCCCATTTTTTGTGCCTTGGACGAAACAATAATAAAACTGTGCCATTTTAATTATTTTAATATTTTCTTTCTTGTATTTTTTGTTGTAAAAGATTCATTTATAATCAAAGTTCTCTAAAAATATATTTTCAATAGAATTAATCAAAGCGAATTAAAA
>Ga0315913_1003923_pt1 | contig 17930 bp, 13 predicted proteins | sample MpolsnodulesMG_FD_207736 | JGI IMG/M metagenome (GOLD analysis project Ga0315913, IMG submission 207736) | Medicago polymorpha root nodule microbial communities from Los Angeles, California, United States - small nodules | ecosystem: Host-associated > Plants > Roots > Nodule | place: USA... | reverse complement strand
AAATAATCTAAATTAATTAGGGGGCCTAACATTTAGTGGGTTTAGTGTGGGCTTTTAAGGTGGGGCTTTGTAATTTGGGGCTCAATTGACAGCTCTAGTCAGGCGCGGTGGCACCGCCCCCTTGGTTGGCAGCCACCGCGCCGGAAAACTCAACCCTCATCGGAGAAGAAAAGGTCTTGAGAGAGAGAGAGAGAGAGAGAGAGAGAGAGAGAGAGAGATGGGAGACAGAAAAGGAGGAGAGAGAAGGAGAGTTGAAAAATGAAATAAAAAAGGGAACAAACGGGTATTTATACCCCATTTGTCAGATGCGATCTAGGTCGTTGATCAGATCTTCGGCCTAGATCGTTTCTCTTTGGCCCACGCGCCTGCAACAATTTAAAGCCCAATATGCTCCCTTTTTAATTCTTGCACCACCCTTTTACTTTCTCATGCATTTTTTATTTACTATTTTATTTTTATTCCTGCATTGCGTGTTATTTATATCATCATCATCAACATTTTATTAATGTTATTTTATTTATTGGCAATTATAATGTATTTAGGTCTATTGTAAATCATAAATGAGAAGAATCATGCATGTGTCTCTTTTTTATTTTATTTATTTATTTTTCTTTACGTATCAAAAAAATGCAAAAAATATTAGGTTAGGACAAGGTTTGTGTGGTGATCCAACATCACTACGGAAATTCCTCCCGTTTATTTTATTGTCACATTTTTAGGTTTTAATAAATTATTAAAAAGAACAAAAACATGCAAATAACAAAAAATTCACAAAAAATACATTTTCAAAATAAACCTTGATTTTGAATCAAGTGATTTTCCTTTTTACATTTTTTTTAAAACAAAACTTCAATTTACTTTAATTATATTTGAGCCATTTTTATTTTAATCTAAAAAACACAAACAAATTCTATTATTGCCCCTTTGGCTTTTACATTTTACAACCTTTTTTTAAAACTAATAAAAAACACAAAAACAAATCAATCGGTATTTTTACCCCAAACTACGAATTTTTGATCCATCACGGGTACGTAGGCAAAGGACCTTGTCCTTCCAAATCATAAAAAATGTAAAAAAACAATTTTCCTTTTTCTTTAATCATCATTTTAATTCCATTTCTTTAAACAAGCAAGTTATAGCCAAAACATAAATAAAATCAAGAGGTTCTCGTAGGATACTACGGACGCTTAGGGTGCTAACACCTTCCCTTCGCGTAACTAACCCCCGAACACAAAATCTTTAAAAATGTGGTTTATTCGAACTTTTTTCCCTTTGTTTTGAAAAATTAAAAGTTTAGTCGTGAAATAAAATTAGTGAGTCAACGCTAAACTAAATAGCTTGATCTCCGAAAATCACCGTGACAGAAATGACGACTTCACTAGGGACTCCCCCTAAGAGGGTTGAGCCTAACTTGAATTTATTTAATTTTTTGTGTTATAACTTGCTTAAAATAAAAATAAAGATAAAAGATGGAAATACATGTATATATGTTTATTTTTCTTTTAACGTGAGTGAACAAATAAGATAGGATGGTGGTATAATCAAAGTGTCATGCCAAGAGTACTCTTAGGTGTTGGCACATGTGATATAACCACGCTCAACAGAGGCTCCTTAAAAGTAATAATATGTTTTCATGAGTAGTCATGTTTGGCATTATTATTTTTAAGTATCCTACGAAGTTAAGGACCTTTAGATTACCTTTAACCCCTCTTATCCTTTTAGGGCGTAGTGCGGTGACTAGTCAAGAGTAGTCTTGAATTAGTTGGCACGCGATACTACACTCAAACGAGACTTTCTTATGAATATTGTTGGACCGGGAGTCATTATCGTAATCCAATAATATCCGGAAGGGGTTAAGGACTCTGGGAACTTGGTAGAACCCGAAATACAGGTACATGTGAAACCATAGTCCCTACCATGTGGCGCACTCACCCTTGAATCCATCATTATGGACTAAACCTCAGAGTGTTTTCACTGTTTATGTAGCATAATCATGCATACATGTATTCATTAGATCCGTGGAATGAAAACCCGAAAGGGCGTTCCAGGCAAAAATTAGAGACATGAAGAAAAATAATTATCCGGTTAGATTGAAAAACTAAAAGGGCGATCTATGCAAAATTTAGGATTATGACAAAGTAACTGCATCAGGTTAGACACAATCCACTTGTGGCACATTAACTGTCAAAAGGACCTTCGATTTGAAGCATCAACAAATCAAAGACGCGGAACGGTGGAATTCAAAGTTGTTAGGGAGAATAACGGTTATTGTGTTCAATGTACCTTTCCCATATATTTACTATTTTCCAAATTTTTTCAAAGATTCGTGGAGCCATGCCATTGGCAGGTCACCACTCCATTAATAAAATTCGAGTATTTGTCCATTTGTTTGGAATTCTCATTCATTCTGCTTGCGAAATTTCTTCTATTTTTGATGGCAATACTTGAAACAAAAAATTTTTCAAAAAAAACTTTTCCATGTGTTTTGAAAAATGTGAACAACAAACACACTCTCTTTGAACTCGTGAGTAGGTGAAGCGTACATCAACATCCGCCTCGAGAACAGTTACACTGCGAAAGAGAAACATGGCTAAACACTATGGAGAGGACCTCTACTTTGAGCAAGATGCTGTCACAATCCATAAATACAAAAAATATACAAAAAAAGAGCTCGCTAAGCTGAAAACCTGAAAAGGCAGCTTAGGCAATAGAGAGCGTCTCGGTGGACTGAAACCCCGAAAGGGCGGTTCAGACAAAAAATAGGGGCATAAAAAGGAATATACTTCTGGTGGACTGAAAACCCGAAAGGGCGGTGCAGACAAAAGTTAGGGATTTTCAAGTGGAAGGACACTCTGTGTGGGTTTACAAATGATAACTTCTTCCAGACTTTTGGTTAAACAATGGGTTTTCTCCCCAGGAGGCATCAGTTGCTACCTTATGTCGGGTTTTACCCCATCAACGGCTTGATTTATTCACAATAGTATCATCTCCAAGGAAGGTTGCCGAGTGTTTGTACTGCGATGTCAGTCTGCCTCCCATCTTACCTGTCTTGTCTCGTTTCATCGAGTTCATCTATCATATACAATCTTACAGTCATACAAGTTGTACATTTATACGGCCATACAGTCTTACATTCATACATTCTTACTTTCACGTATTCATACATTCATGCATACACAACATATACACAACATCATTCATACATGGTTGCATTAGTCACCCAGAGTCTTATTTGGTCGTACCTCTTCAGTTCAGTCCTCAATCATTTCAAGTGGCAAATTCTAACAAGCGAACAGCTTGTAATCATCATTTTCATCAAAGGTGTCATCCCTAGTGTGTCTGGTCAAGAGATGTCACTAATCAATCATTTCAAGTGGCAAGTTCTACAAACGAACAACTTGTAATCATCATTTTCATCAAAATTGTCATCCCCAGTGTGTCTGGTCAAGAGATGTCATAATCAGTCATTCCAAGTGGCAAGTTCCAACCAACGAACAACTTGCATTTACTCTTTACCTTTTGTCAAGTGGTAGGTTCTCCATATGAACAACTTGCAAATACATATTCAATTTTCTCTAAAAGCGTCATCCCAGTGTATCAGGTCACAAGATGTCACCTTCATCTTACCTTCATACAGCTATTGATCCCGATAGTAGGTAATAATTGTCATTTGTCTTCATACAGCTATCTTACAGATAGTAGACAATGTCTTTTCAACCTTATCTTCATACAACTATCGACCCCGATAGTAGGAAATACACGTCATTTGTCTTCATACGACTATCATACAAATAGTAGACAATGTCTTTTTCAATCTTACCTTCATACAACTATCGATCTCGATAGTAGGTAATACATGTCATCTGTCTTCATACGACTATCCTACAGATAGTAGACAATGTCTTTTTCAACCTTACCTTCATACAACTATCGATCCCGATAGTAGGTAATACACGTCATTTGTCTTCATACAACTATCATACAGATAATAGACAATGTCTTTTTTTCAATCTTACCTTCATACAGCTATCGATCCTGATAGTAGGTAATACATGTCATTTGTCTTCATACAACTATCATACAGATAGTAGACAACATCTTTCTCAATCTTACCTTCATACAACTATCATACAAATAGTAGACAATGTCTTTTTCAATCATACCTTCATACAATAAATACCTATAGTAGGTCATACTTGTCACTTGTCTTCATACATCTATCAATACGATAGTAGACAACCATTTTTCCCAGTGATACTACATTACCCCTAGCGAAGTCAGATCCCTTTCTTCAACAAATTCGAGTATCCTGTTGTTGTTTATCTCGCAGTCAAATCATCTTTGTCATCCTGCATTCATACTTGCATCACGAGCATTTCACAAAATCTTAGGTCAAATCATCCGGACGAAGAAACTTAAATAGGGACATCTGTCATACCCCAATTTTTAATCCTAAGATCCTACATTCATACACCCTCTGATCTGGAATATTCTCTGACTTTTCAGAGTAAAATTCGGCAAAGAGGTATTTTAATATACCTCATTTTTGTTCCGATTTCGGGCCATCTTCTCACTTTTTATTAATCTTTTATTTTTTATCTTTAGTTTTTATTTTTTATGTTAGTTCCATCGCTTTATATTTTATTTTTATTTTTATATTTTTAGGTTTATTCCTTTTTATTTTATTTTAGGTTATTTATTTTTATTTTAATTTATTTTCAATGTGTCCAAAAAGAGTTCAAAAAAGAATGTCCAAGGTCCATTTGTTCGGTTCCACGCCACCATCTCAAGCACCTTTTCAGTGTCAACTCTTTTCAGTCCAAAATTACCAAAACACGTTTTCCTCATCAAGTCCATTCATGTCACTTTTAATCAGGTTTAATTTGTTGCATAAAATGAAAATTTGAAATTTAATAAAACGAGGCAAGAAACATCAGGGAAAGGGACGAAAAAAAAGAGCCAAACAACACGAAAAATACATCAAAGAACCTGCACAAAAAAACCATGATCGAAATTTCACACAGTTATGAACCAACAACCTCAAGCATCAAACCCTCATATCACCCAAATTGCCAGAAGCAACACAAACGATCCAGAACACAAATCCAACCCAGTAACACTATCAAAACCAACCCGTGATCATAACCCACACAACTTTTAACCACGAAATTGTATACCCACAAGCCTCAAAACCGAAACTTAAAGAGCATAATTCCAACACCCATTCGAAAACTACGTAACCGTATCAAAACCGAACCCATGATATTCATAAACAGCCACAAACTGATACGAAACCAGATCCAAAATATCAAAAAGGTAGGAATATTTTCATTTTTAGATCTAGATCTTATAAGTTTGTTTTTGAAATTTTCAGGTCCAGAATTGAGAATAAGAGTGAAAAGGATGTTTTTTTGATGTCCGGCGCGGCGGCGCCTTCACCGCGCCGAAAAACTCAACCCTCATCGGAGAAGAAAAGGTTGAGAGAGAGATGGGAGACCGAAAAGGAGGAGATAGAAGGATAGTTGAAAAATGAAATAAAAAGGGAACAAACGGGTATTTATACCCCATTTGTCAGATGTGCTCTAAGTCATTGATCAGATCAACGGCTCAGATCGCTTCTCTTTGGCCCACGCGCCTGCAACCATTTAAAGCCCAATCTGCTAGCTTTTTAATTCCTGCACCACCCTTTTTCACTGCTTGCACCCCTACTTTAATTTTCTTTTTATTTTTATTTTCTCATGCATTTTTTTTATTTACTATTTTATTTTTATTCCTGCATTGCATTTTATTTATATTATTATCTTCATCATTTTATTATTGTTATTTTATTTATTGGCAATTAGATTGTATTTAGGTCTATTGTAAATCATAAATGAGAAGAATCATGCATGCGTCTCTTTTTTATTTTATTTATTTATTTTTCTTTACGTATAAAAAAATGCAAAAAATATTAGGTTAGGAAATGGTTTGTGTGGTGATCGAACGTCACTACGGAAATTCCTACCGTTTATTTTATTGTCACATTTTTAGGTTTTAATTAATTATTAAAAAGAACAAAAACATGCAAATAATCAAAAATTCACAAAAAAATCATTTTCATAATAAACCTTGATTTTCAATCAAGTGATTTCCCATTTTAATTTTAATTTTTTTTAAAATAAAACTTCAATTTACTTTAATTATATTTGAGCCATTTTTCTTTTAATCTAAAAAACACAAACAAATTCTATTTTTGCCACTTTGGCTTTTACATTTTAAAACCTTTTTAAAAACTAATAAAAAACACAAACAAATCAATCGGTATTTTTACCCCAAACTATGAGGTATTGATCCCTCACGGGTACGTAGGCAAAGGACCGTGTCCTTCCAAATCATAAAATAAATAAATAAATAAAATCAAGAGGTTCCCGTAGGATACTACGGACGCATAGGGTGCTAACACCTTTCCTTCGCGTAACTAACCCATGAACCCTAAATCTTTAAAAATGTGGTTTATTCAAACTTTTTTCCCTTTCTTTTGAAAAATTAAAAGTTCAGTCGTGAAATAAAATTAGTGAGTCAACGATAAACTAAATAGCTTGATCTCCGAAAATCACCGCGACAACTCAGATGAGACTTGAAATAGTGTGTGTGTGTGTGTGTGTGTGTGAGAGAGAGAGAGAGAGAGAGAGAGAGAGAGAGAGAGAGCGAGAGAGAGAGAGAGAGAGAGAGAGAGACTCAAAACATACCATTTCACCTATATGGGTACCAAACAATCTTAGGCAGACATCTTCCATTTAAAATTACACGATTTTCTCTTTCGCTCGCCACAAAATAAGCAAACCATTCCTGAAACACTTCACCCTAACTTACATTTCTCGTGCTTGGGGGCTGGTGTTCAACCCACATCCCAACTTATGGATCATCATTCTCAAATATTTCGCACTTACAACCCTCATGCTTATGAATTTTGTATCATTATTATTTTAAGGTTAATACTCGGCATAGGGTCGAAATGAGATCGTCAGTTCCAAACCCAAATACCAAGACCCATTATCCGAGCCCCACATATCACCACCACCAGAGCAGGACTATCGTCCTCAAACGGACTCAAAACACACCATCTCACTTATAGGAGCACCAAACAATATCAGGCACACCTCTTCCATTTGAAATTACACGATTTTCTCCTTCGCTCGCCACGAAATAGCAAACCATTCCTGAAACACTTCATCCTATCTTACATTTATCGTGCTTGGGGGCTAGTGTTCAACCCACACCCAAGCTACGAACCATCAATCTCAAATATTTCGCACTTACGGCCATCGTGCTTATGGATTTTGTGTACCATTGTTATTTTAGGGCTAGCACTCGACTTGGGTCGAAATGAGAATGTCAGATCCAAGACCACAAAAATGAATATTTAATTACTTTAATGTGAAGTAGGCCTGTAAATAGGCTTCCAGGCCAGGCCAAAAAAATAGGCCTATGAAAGTCCATAGGCCAGGCTCAGGCTTGCAAAAAATTCCGTAGGCCAGGCTCAGGCCTATCAAAGCATGGCCTGGCCTGACCTATTTTCATCCCTAATTGTCGCGCACCAAACATCGTTATATGGTTATAAGAAATGTTAACGAGTGTCCCCGGGGCACTCTTTAAAGACCATAAGCAGTAAATATTTATGAATAAACATATAATCAATGCATTAAAAATCGAAACATTTGAATTTTTAAAATATACTCCCTGCGTCCAGGATTAACTGAGTCATTTGCTCGTTTCACACGTATTAAGAAAAATGTATAAATGAAGGAGAGGGAAAAATAGTTTTAAGCGCTCTTGTTAATTATTGGTGCATTCACCACTATCATAGATGCAAAGTGGAATATATTGAATTGGGGGTGACAAAAGTAATATTAATTAAAATTATAAAGGGAAAAAAGTAATTAATATTAAAAAGTGAAATGATTTAGTTATTTTAAAACTTTTTTTTTGTTTTGCAAATGACTTAGATATTTGTTATTATGGAAGGAAGAGAATAATTACTTATTTTGAAATGCTTATCGAGTGTTCAGGGACACTCCTTTGCAAAATTTGTTATTATTTATTTATGTCCACACAAAACGACACAGTGGATGAAACGTTTGCTTTATCCATTTATTTCCACATGTTCCACTACTTTACTTCTGATGCTACTTTCTTCATTTCTTATCATTCTTTCAACAAAGTTTCCTTTTTCTCTTTTCCCAAAAAGAAATCCCATTTTTCACATCAATTTAATTCTTATTATACACCATGCTTTCAACAATTTCTTAAGGTAAAGTGGTAAACCATTACTCTAACTTCCCATTTTGCTTCTTTCATAAACATTCAAGGTTAGATAACCCTGCAAAACAGAACCATATGTATATAGCATTTGTTTCCATAAAATGTGACTAGTTTATCATCCTTATAAATAATCAATAACTTTGGACCAGTAACAAGACGTTAGTGACACTGTTAATATCTTACTAACAAGTGACAAATTTATGATTTTTTTTAGTTCATGGAAAGTGCAGAAGCAAAATCTTCATCTGGGTATGGTAAACCTCCATGGATATTTAGAGGAAGGTAAGTGTGAACTTTATACTTTATATTATGTTATGTAATTTGAGTTAGTATTTTACTAACTAGTTTTGTTTATGTGTTTATTAGTGCCTTGTATCAACTCCATCTTGTGAAAGCAGAGAAAGCAAGAGCATGTATTCCAAAAGAGTTCAAATTGGTTGAAGCTTTTGGGTATGTACTTTTACTCATTGAAGTTGCTTCGAAATGAAATAGTTAATTTCATAATTCTTATATCAATTTCTTAAGGCTTGATTTTGAAACCTTGAATTGATGAATGCACTAATTATTTACAGATATACTCTTGGTGGATTCTTTCTAGCTAGTTATGATGATAGTCCAGTCGGTGCCTTTGATGAGGTTCTGTTTTTTCACTCTTAAACATTTATGTTCCCAATTTTCTTAAATACTACTCCCTCGGTCCCGATATCTAAGCACTCATTTGACTTTATTTTTGTCGTTAAATGTATACTCCTTTTCAAATTACTAGATACATTTATTATTTTTTCATAAACATACCCTTAATTAATACTACTAACTTGCTTTGAAATATGAGAAGTCAAATTTAATACACATACAAACAAAGGTAATTTGGTAATGTTAACACACAAAAACAAAATAGACACATTAATTCCTCTTACAACTTTTTTTAAAAAATGTGAAAAAAGCAAAGAGGGTTTACATATAGGGACAGAGGGAGTAGTTTTTTATAACTCAACCATATTAAATATGAAGAAATAGGGTGTCTGGAGTTTGAACCCCGACCTCTGTATATATTATGCATTTGTCCAAGACAAAAATAGTAGTTTAACAAATATTGCGTAGTATCCTCATGTCTCAAATATTAAAAAAATAGTGAAATAAAGCTGATGTATATAGTTCAAATTTTTAAGCAAATACATCAATTTTATTTAACTTGTTTATTTTACTTATATTTGTGACCCGAGTATTACTCGCAAAATTCTTGAAAAATTGTTAATGGTGTATTTGGTTAATTTATTTATTTTATGTATGCTGAAATTAGAAATTTGTGTCCGTAGCAGCTTGTTGTGATTGCAGGACTTGTTTGGAACCGCCCAACATCATGCGCGTATGTTCTACCTTTTCATTTCTATTTTTGCATTATTACATCATTTTTATCTAATTTAATAATAAAAAAATGATGGAGAATAATGGGCTAAATACGATTGTGATGCAAGATGGTACCGGTTCCATGCCATTGAAAATGCTAGCATGTAAGATGTTGTTTGATTTATTTTAATGAATATTTTTAAAATATCAAATTTTAATAATTTTTTATTATATATAATTAAAGATATTAATAATCAAAGTTGTATAATAACAAATGTACAGTGATTGACTACGACAGATATTTTGAAACATAAGAGTATCTGTTTCTCCACATGAGCTGATGGTGTTGTCTATTAGTTGCCCAAGTCAAAATTGGTTTCGATTGATAAATTGGATAAGTTCAACCAAGTCTACATAATGGATAACAAATCTTATCCCATTCAAGTTCCAATGCTTCACTGGTGCATGACTTTTGTGGGCGAGACAGATTCATGCATTCATTTTGTGGGACTATTGTTAAGAGTCCCATGTCGGGTATGTGATGACCTGACAATGTGTTTATAAGTGGGACAATCCTCACCTCACAAGTCGGTTTTATGGAGTTGCGTTAGGCCCAACCACAGTTTCTAAGATGGTATCAGAGCCTCTCCGAGATCCATTGGGCCACCTGCTATCAGGTTTCCACTATCGGGCCACCCACCATTTATGTCCACGAACTGAGCCCAATAGTGTTGGTCGTGAGAGGGTGTGTTATGGGTCCCACATCGGATATGTGATGGCCTGACAATGTGTTTATAAGTGGGGGCAATCCTCACCTCACAAGTCGATTTTATGGGGTTGTGTTAGGTCCAACCACGATTTCTAAAAACTATATATTTCAGGAGTATTATCAATGCATAATCTTTAAATTCAAATTGTTTTCTATGATTTTCAAAGTTCAACAAGGTATTGATAATCAAAGTCAAAGCTATAACATTTGAATAAAATAAATAGCCAGAGTCCCCGTGAGCTTAACTCAGTTGATAGGGACATTGCATAATTTATGCAGGGGCTGGGGTTCGAACTCCAGACACCCCACTTCTTCATATTTAATTGTGTGAGCTCTATCAACTAGGCTATTAGACAAACAAAATACATAGCCAGATACACCGTATTTGATATAAGAACTTAGTAAGGATATAAAACATTTTCTTAACAAAAAAAAAAAGATATAAAACATTTGATAAATTTTTGTCTTATTTGATAATATAAAACCCAGATCCGTAATGAGTACATCAATTTTTAACCATTATGTTATCTAAAAATGTATTTTTTTATTTTTCATGTTTTACAAAATCATTATTTTTTGTTGATATTGACAAGTTTTTAATGATCGCTGGAAAAAAAATATACTTCCAATTTTTAATACAATCTTGTCAAATCCAGATACATTGATTCTACCTGGCCACTGCACCTGGTTGAGTTTTTTTTTTATTTTGGTTAAGGTTACTTAGTAGATTTAAGCACTTTTCTAAAGAGTTGATGTAAGTTGTAACATTGTAAAATCATAGTGGCCATAAACTTTTTTAGATATTGGAAGATGCTATTTTGTCTTCTTCTCTTTTTCTTTCCAGCATTTTACTTTTTGAGAATTATTTATTTATAGTACTTTCAATCCAAATCATTGCATAAGATGAAGCACTTCAATTCGGGAGGAATTAATTTTATGAAAAATGATATCTCAACAACAATTTTATGATAACTTTTATGACAACTTTCTCTCTTATATTAATATTACTATGTTGTTATTTTCTCTTTCTATTATTTTGATTTTTGTGTACATACCTTATTTTCTTTGTAAAATTTTGGTTATATAAAAAAATTATGTTCAAAATTTTTATTTATAGTGGCAGCTACAGTTAGAAACTACTGTAGTTTTTTTTTCCTTCTTGCTATATAAATATTTAGTGTTAGAGACTTATATCTATTTATTTTTTCTGAAAAGATGGGCAACAAGGGTGTACGTGAACAACAATGAGGCTTGCTCCCACGGAAGAAAGGTTGGAGAAAAATAATTTATGGATGCATCCAAACAACAACTTATCAATTGTCAAATTTTTTTGTTTTTCTTAAATTCTACATTAAACTGAAGGGAGAATATAAAGTTTAATAAATGTCTCAAAATAATCCATTGACGATGATAGATTTTCCAAATATTTGTGCTGGGTGTTGTAACTAGCATTTGTTCTACAGGATGTGGGGCTTCCAAGTCAAGTGGCTAGATTTTCCAAGGTATTTTTTTAACAAGTGCATCATTGCATTTAATCTTTGAGGTTGATAAATTTTTCCTAAGGCTTTGATTTATTTGCGAGTATAGAATGTAAGGGAGGAGATGACTTTGAAAAAAAGGAAGTAGCATGTGGAAGAAATAGATGACTTTAAAAGGGAAGAGTTTTAGGGGGTTTATTTTTTTTTCGTAATACGAAATATCCATTATTTGAGAGAACTCAAAAATGGAATTGGTGAGGGTTTTGAAAGGTTTATATGATTTCTTCAAATTCAATATATGTTTTTATAGAATTCTTAAAATTTAAAATATTTTCATGGTAATCATAAATTTATCATCTCTAAAAGAATATCCTTTCATTATGTGAAAAATTTCTCAATTTTCCTCTATATTTCCAGTCCTCCCCTCCAAGGTAGTGAGAATCGAGATCTTAGGCAAGATCAGGGAGATATCACTAGATTGTAATACGGATAGTAAGATCGTCCTCAATATATATATATATATATATATTGCATATAGAATCAAACATATGCATATGAATCAACGTAATTTACTTGAAAAAAACTTCAAATAGCATTTAAATTACTAGACAGAAACTGAAATTTAGAATCATAATATTCATAAAACAACTAACACTCAAAACAATAGCAAATGACACCTACAAACATCAAAAAACTCCCAATGCAGCCACCGGACTAGAACAGGAAAACAAACAAGCTTTAAAACATGATAACTTGATCATAATTCTCTCAATCCCCAAACAATTCATGTTGGAGAAGGTCATAATCACTTAAGGGATCATCATTTCCTCCATCTTAAATGTCTTCTCCATTATCTCCATCTTCATTTTCATCTTCCAATTCCTCTTCGCCTAAATATACCTCATCCTCTTCGATTTAATGTTGATTCACTTGTACAAAGTCTCCATCCAAAATTTCAGTGCCACCATCTTTCATTTAAGGTGTTCTTCTCCCTTTCTTTTCCTTGGCCAATCTTGAATTAGCCACGACAAATACAACGCCATTCATCGTTTTTTGCTTCAAACTGTTCCTTCTTTTTGTATGAACATTGAACAATAAATTTATAGAAATTAAGGCAAGCAAGATGAAAACATTTTACAATTTAATTATAAGTTTTTGAATACTTACCATCTTGAATGCGCTCCAGTTTCGTTCACACCTTGAGGAACTGCAAGTCAAGCTTAGAATGCGGAAGGAAAACCTTTGGACGTCTGGATACTAAAAACCAACTAAATCCCACCAATATGCCAGTGTCGATTTTTCAAGTGTTCGATTGGCCAATCTTGTGCCAAAATACTCTAAAGGTTGACCAAACTAACGCATGAAAAATCTACACCGGCAGATTGGTGGGATTCTGTTGGGTTTGAGTATCTAGGGCTCCAAAGGTTGTCCATCCGCATACTAAGTTTGACATGCAGTTCCTCAGGGTGTGAACGAAACTGGAGTGCATTTGAGATGGTAAGACTTAAAAAACTTATAATTAAATTGTGAAAGTAAAATGTTTTCATCTTTTTTGCCTTAATTTCTTTTCATTTATTCTTCATGGTTCATACAAAAAGAAGGAACCGTTTGAAGCACAAAACCACTAATTCAAGATTGGCTAAGAAAAAGAAAGGAAAAACACTTGAAATAGAGTTTGATGACCCTTGGTTTTGATGATGATTGGGTTATGGGTGAAAATGTAGAAGATGGTGGCACTGAAATTTTTTATGAGGACTTTGCTGCAGTGAATCAATATCAAATTGAAGAGGATGAGGATGCCATTCTTGTTCATAATTGGGAAGATGAGCATTATGGAGGCAGAGATGAATATGTAGGCAGATATGTATTGGACGATGAAGAAGATAATAAAATGATGATCCCTTGAGTGATTATGACCTACTCCAACATGAAGTGTTTGGGAATTGAGAGAATTATAATTAAGTTTTCATGTTTTGTTATGGAGTTGTTTCAGTTCTGTTTTGAAGTTTTTTAAGTGTTTTATTTAGCGGCTGCAATGGGAGTTTTTAGATGCTTACAGGTGTTATTTGCTACTGTTTTATGACTTTAAGATGTTTTTAGGTGTAATATGCTACTATTTTGAGTGTTACAACGTTTTATGAATATTATGATCCTAAATTTCAATTTTTGTTAAGTAATTTAAGTGTTATGTATGATTCATATGGATATGTATGAATATATATGCTATATATAAAATTTAAATTTGATAGGATCTTACAATCGGTGTTACAATCCCCCGATTCACAATCTAGTGACCCCTCCCCGATCTTGCGCAGGATCTCGACTCTGACTACCTTGGTTTCTACCATCTAATTAAAAATGAAAGCAAACATGGCATGTGTTATATATAAACCATTTTTGTAAGGTCTTCTAAATAATTGATTATGTCATAAGATAAACTCCATTTAACTCTTCCAAACACCTTCTAAGACAAGAAAATGTCCAAATTCTCTTAAATCTGCACTATACACTAGGGATTCATATAATTCAAATTGTTCGAGCAGACTATTTCAGCAATCTCAAGACAATCAAGAGGCGGGAATGGATTTTTAAATATGATTCAAATTGGTTCCGAGTTCCGCAATCCCAATGATCATCTACATGTTCAAGTAACCGAAATCAAATCTCTGGATGCAGCAGATCCTTGTAATATAAGTCTCACAAGTGCTGGTGAGTGAAATTTGATTTGGATGATACGTCATACATCTTTGGTTACAATGCTTATGCCATTGTCTCTTGTGCTTTAGCTCCTTTGCAGGACTAAAAAGCGCCTTGTTTTTGTAAGACGTGGAGATAAACATATTGATAAAAATGTTATAGGGATTAAAAACAAACTAAAACATGTTAGGAAAGGAGTAATAATGCTTCATAAAATAGTTTTTCATTGTGTTTTATTCATGTAGTTTCCCTTCATAAATGTAATTGACATAAGGTTTTACTGATTACAAGCATGTTGATAGCAGTGCCTGCTTTGAGGTTTGACCGTTGGATGGGGCCAACAATTAAAATGTCACTTCCAAGTTTTAGGTAAATCATTTCACTGACGCATTATATCCACATTCTGCTATTAGTATCTTCACTTATCAAATAATAATAATCATTTTCTTTCAAAATTGCAGTGGCGGCACCGAGTTTAATCCTAACCTCCTGAAGTACTCTTGCCAGATTGCATGCAGGTTTAGTCCCTACTTACAATAACACTATGAACCGATGATGAATTTGGATTGCGTGCAGTCATAATGCTGTGAATTCAAGCAGTCAGCAGCGTCGGTGGCGGTTGGATCAAAATCGGATGATAAGAAAAAACTCGGTATTGAAATCTGGACAATCTGATCTTGATCTATCGATCACTAACGTGGCTGACTACGTGACTGCATGGGATTGTGACTGCACACAATCCAAACATTGCATACATATTTGTAAATGGTGCGGCTGTAACTGCATTCACGAATTGTTGCAATACCTCCAAAACATTCATATTGCGGCCAGGGTTTTAAATAAAACCCAGTGCTTCTGACTTGTGCGGTGGCACAACAGATTTTATTATTACTGAAATTGCAATGTAACTGCGATTGAGGCCACATTGGCCGCATGTGATCACGATTCTCTGCACTGCCATGGATTGTCACATGACCGTTATTTAAAATTCTGATTATGTCCACCATATAGGTTCGACTACAGATTCGAACCACAATTTAAACTAATTCAATATTGCATAGAATACTATTCACATTATGTGTTATTTGACATGTTAAAATAGGGTGCAAGCAGTGAAGCCTTTGAAGGTTTCAAGAACATTCCCTTTAACAAATATTGATGACAAAGATCAACAATCTTTACAAGACTATGGAGGCGGTATCCATATGACTAAAGATCATGAAAAACAAAACTTAAGCACCTATGTGATGTTATCAAAACCTATATTAGCACTCAAGTTTAATCAAATGAAGATGCAGGTAGAAGCTCCTATTGTTCTTTATCAGTGCTCAAATTCTTTAGAACCTACTACTGTAAGCTCTATTCCATAAAGTCTGTTGTTTTAAAATAACAGAAATGATCATTTGATTTTGTTTTGATGTAGTAAGCCTTCTTGCTTATGAATGTAATTCTTCAGAAATAAATGGAAAATGTTGTGAATTTTGGGAACTTTGATTGTGAATTACTTCCTCCGGTGCTATTTATAAAAATAATTTGGGTTAACAAAAGTTAATGTATCTGACTCAATTTTTTAACTAGATATGTCAACTTTTGTTGACTCAAATTTTTCTTATAAATAAGAGCTTAGGGAGTACATTATAAATGTGAAAAGGTTCAAGCAATCACATTGATGTTAACAGATTCGAATTGGATGCATGTATGATGCAACAAACTTGACTTTCTTTATCAACCAAAAATCAACGTGAGAGTGACCAATTTGTTTTTTTTAAATTATTATTTGACTATTTTGGTTTCATATTTCCTTACTTTTCTTCACGATAATTTTGTACTGAGGAATGTTTTCCCCACAATCACGTCCACCACATTCTTACCAAACCAATTTAAAATTCTAGAATGTCACAATCATAATCTTACACGTTTATCACCCTACAGATTATATTTTTCTTAACACGGTTTTATGAGAAAGGAAGTCTTGAAATATGACGTTCTACATACATATTAGTGATGTTTGACCAAAGATTGTTTAGTTGCGAACTTGCAGATATAAAGTTGATTTGATAGTTGACATGAGAAAGTTAAGGAGCAAAGTGATATAGAAATCGATGGTTCTATTTCCGGTCTCAACATAATAGTAACAACATTAATATTGGCCACTTCAAAAAACAGTTGAAAATTGAACTCAAATACTCTCCCCCGTCCCAATTGATTTAACTAATTGACTACTTGAATTCAACTATTTAACTTCATGGAAATGGCTGTAAAGTTGATTTGGTGATTGTAGTAGTAAAGAGAATTTAAAAGTGTAACTCACATCATAACATTATAACACATTAATAAACTAATATTTGTCTTTAAAAAAAATCTATATGCGTAAATTAAGATTAAACAAAAAGAGTCCTATCGTCAATCATTGATCACTTAGATTATAAATTATATATTTTATTCTAATATAAAAGTATACCACTCTCTCATTAATCAAAGAAGTCATCATTGTGTAAAAACAAAACATCATTGATTTGAGTTCTATGCTCAACCACTAAATAACACTATAATATATATTGTTGGTTTTTTTATTTTTAAATGAGACGTACAGTTACAACTATACAATTAAATACTACATTGTAGCTAATCGTTCGAGAATAACACATCTATTGTGGTACTAAGACAACTCTTGTGGATAAGAGAAACTAATCTACAAAATGGAAGAAAGAAACTAATTAAATATAAAAAGATGAAAGATAGAAAACTCAGTTGAATTTTCAATCTTATCACAACCAATATACGCTAAAATTATGAGAAGCTATACACACGGATAAAAAATAAGATTACTATTTTGTTTAAAATAATTACAATTTTTTCATCATTATCGGATATTTTAAAATTAAATACTCTAATATAAACACTAATGTTTCTTGTATTTTATGTGGACTTTCACACTATATTTTTTCAAGGCTCACAAGTCTTATGACTTGTGTTTAATCTTAAAACCTCCCCATTTCCTCCAACTTCACTCCATTCTTCCGACATACATACGCACGTTTTCCATTCCAAAAAATAAAAAATAAACTCATTCTGATAAGTTAAGACTGAACAGAAAAAGTTGAATAATTGCATGTTTGATCCCTTATGTTTATTTTAGTTTTTAAGTTGGTCCTGTATGTTTTAAAAATTTCAAGTTGGTCCTTTACGTTTTAAAAGTTTCAAGTTGGTCCAAAACGTTTCTCACGTTGGAATAAATTAGCCCCTTTCGCGACATGATATTGAGTTTAATAAAACCAAAAAAATTAAACAAATGTGTTAAACTGATTTTCTAAATAAGTTAAGGTTTTATCTCCCAT
>Ga0315913_1003920_pt1 | contig 17940 bp, 16 predicted proteins | sample MpolsnodulesMG_FD_207736 | JGI IMG/M metagenome (GOLD analysis project Ga0315913, IMG submission 207736) | Medicago polymorpha root nodule microbial communities from Los Angeles, California, United States - small nodules | ecosystem: Host-associated > Plants > Roots > Nodule | place: USA... | reverse complement strand
ATTTCAAATCTCAATATTAACCTTGTAACAACTTTTATTATTATTTATTATTATTAGGTTATCTTATTCTTATAACAATTATTATTATTATTTTGTTATATTTTTTTTAACAACTTTTATTATTATAATATCTATAACTCTTATTTGTTACATATAAAACCACTTCTACTACTATTTTGTTGATGTCAACGACCTTATTATTATTATTATCTTATTTTAATTCAACTTATTATTGCTTGTTGATCCTTTTTTTTTAATGTTAATTCACCGGTTCATGTCTTGTTGTGGAAAATATATGAGCCACTTTGAGATAAAATAAGCAGCTTAGATGTGTGTTTGTCATTGGTCTCTGAAATTGTAAAATCAAGTAGTTTCTTTTATTTAATTAAGTTTAAGGGTAAAACAGTAAAATAATTTTAAAATTCCTCCCCCTCCCCTCCCCTTGCGAACTAAACACGTTTTTAATTAAAATATCTCCCCTCCCCTCCCCTCCCCTCCATTAAAATCTCTTCCCTCCCCTCCCCTCCTAATTCTTGAACCAAACGGACCCTAAGCGGTTGTTTTCTTTATGTTTCCGTTTTTTTTCTTCTGTTTTTTTTTAGGGTTTTAGTCTAGTCCCCTCTTGTAACTTTTTCCCCCTTTTTTTAATAATATTTTGAGTTTGGCGGTAGAGGATGGAGTTCATCGGGGTGCCAACATAGACATAGTTGGGATGTCGACGCTTCCCCTTGATGTCTGTCCTTTCTCCTGGTTTATCGAGAAGAAAAAAAAGCTAAGTTTTGAGTAAGTCATGTCGTAGAACTTTTTCAGACGATCTTCCCGATTTCCACACCTACTTTCTACAATATATATAGTGATACTAATAAATAATAATAATAATAAAATAGTAAAAAAAAAAACAGAAAATGAAAATGAGATTTTTTTTGTGGTGGTCGGGATTTGAACACCGGACTTTGTATATATTATGTGTTGTCCCTCTCAACTGAGCTACACTCATGATGACATGAAAATGGGATTATTCATTCATATTTTTTATACAAGGATATTTGTGTTTTTTTTTAAATGTACACGTTTATATAAGGTTAAAATAAGATTTTTTTATAGTGTTCAATATTGTTCATATTTTTGTGGGTGGATCCTCCTATTGTTATGGATTGTTAATATTTTTATGGGTAAAAATAGTTTAAATAAAAGGTAAAAATAGAAGAAAAATTCAGTCCATAATGATGTATTCCCTTTAATGTCTGTGTGTGTGTGTATATATATATATTAAACTATATGTAAAGGGAATAGAGGATTTTGGGCTCACTTTTTCATTCTTTCAACTATACACTTAAACAAATTTGTCTTTATTTTTTTTTTTTTAAAGGTTGTCTATATTAATGTTATATAGTTTTTTTTAGGGATTTAATGTTATATAGTTGATGTCATTAAAAAAAGATAAAAACTTATATTATAGTTGTTTTATTGTTGGTGTAATTGACTGAAATAAACTTTTTTTTTGTGGTGAAAGATAGTTTGTTACCGTTTGAAAGCCGCAAACATTTATACCTATAATTTTAATCCAAACAAATCTCATAAAAAAACATCGTTCATAATTTACATGCATTAGTGCAATAAAAAAAACGTGAAGATGGACATAAAGTGCCCGTCTGAATAATAATAATAATAATAATAATAATAATAATAAATTGTAAAAAGGAAAATAAAAAAATAGAAAATCAAAATGGAATATCTGTTTTCGTTTTTTACATAAGGATATTTGTTAACCAAAAACAATTTTGCTCAAGTGGTTAATGAGCTTCACCAAAAATAAATTTTCTAAAGAATTTAAGTTCCATTCCTAAGTGAAACAATTATTGGCCAAACTTAACTTATGTCCCAAATGAACTTCGGATTATCAGGACCCCTTTTCTCCTGAGAACCGGAGGGTTAACCAAAAAAATACACAGTTGCTTCTTTCAATGTGCTTATTTAAATCTTTTCAATATTTAGTAAATTTATTTGATCTATTTTTATTATTATAACCTAAAATTTTACTATAAAAAATAAGAGTTTAAGGAATTGGTACAAGGAGTAAAAGGTAGGGGGCAGGTAAAAATCTCTGGACACACTTTTCTCTAAAAAAAAAAAACTGAGGTGTTGTGTTGAGGTGCTGCTATTATGTCTATTGTTTATGCTTTTGGTTGCTTTGTCTAGTTTTTCATTTCAATCCTCCGACTTTTAATGGAAGAAAATCATAGTAATTTAAAGTTCATGCAGGACTTAAATAATGTTTGATCAAGAATTATTTCTATCAAAAATTAAAGTTGGATCTACGAAAGAATAACTATTCATTTTTGGGGAGCTCATTAACAACCGGTACTAATAAATAAACAACAACGACAAAAATAATAATAATATAGTAAAAAAGGAAGATAAAAAATTAGAAAATTAAAATGTAATATTCATTTATGTTTTTTACACAAGGATATTTGTTTTTTTTTTATAAATGTACATGTTTAAATATTTTCAATATCTCTTTTCTTGACAAAAAATATTTTCAATATCTTATAAATTGATTTGATATTTTTTTATTTTTATAACCTAAACGTTCACTATAAATAAATAAGAATAAGAGGTTATGGAATTTGCAGAAGAGTAACAGGTAGGAGATACAAAAAAATCTCTCGAATTAGGTACACAATTTTCTCTAAATTTGGTTTGTATTGAGGTTTTTTCTATTTTGTCTATGATATTTGCTATTGATGCTGTTTTTTTTTAGTTGATGTTGTATACTTGCTCTTCTTCCGGTTGTGTGTTGTTGCGTCGGTTGTGCTATTTTCCACGATATTAGGGTTTCTGAGTGCTAATTAAATAAACAGACAGTAATTAATAGGGCACTGTATATCTTCAGCCCGTAATAAATCACACCAAACCCCTTTTTCTTTATTTTATGATTTTAGCAGTCTATATTCATTGTATTATTTTTTTTGGTAATTTATTCATTGCTATTGTTAACCTTCTTTTGATACTAATTTTTGATTTTTTTTATTCTAGAAAAATTATTTTTGCTGATATGAAGGTGAAGATTATCAATTGCCTCTTTGCATTATGTTTCTTCCTAGTTGTTGCAGGAAGAAATATACCTTCAACTCCTTTGTCTCCTGATGTGAACATTGGTGATCCGCCACTTCATCACATCTTACCTCCTCCACCTCCACCTTCATCTATTGTTGTCAACTGTGGAGATGTGATCTCTCAAACTCCATCTTTATCAAAGCCTCCATCTACTATTATCAATTGTGGAGATGCAGTCCCTCAAAGTCCACCTTCATCAAAAACAATGGAATATGTTTATGTTGGGCTTATTATATTTGTTGCGATTGATATGATTTTAATTTGTTGTGCTATCTACCACCGTCACTAAATTACAAATCTAGTCTACCTTTTATAATATAGTTAGTACTATAGCTATTAAAATTTTCATTTAGTCTTTATTTTTATTATTTCATTAGTTTTCCTCACTGCTATGAATATTATCATTAGTAGATAGATGGCCTTTCATTTAGCGTGAGTTGGTTTACTTATTGTTGGTGGCTCTACTCATTGTTATAGGTTTTTCTAATGTTAATGTGATCACTCGTATAATTATAAATCATAATATCTATTTCCTATTAATAGGACGACTCACGTGGCATTTAAAATATGTCTTGATGATTAGCAGGGTGTTTCTTCTTTTTTTTTTTTTTTTTCGGTAGTCTAGTGGCTAGAGCTCACACAATTAAATGTGGAGAAGTGGGGTGTCCGGGGTTCGAACCCCGGTCCCTACATAAATTATGCAATGTCCTTACCAACTAAGCTAATTTCACGGTACATCAGCAGGGTATTTCAAACTCCTTAAAAAAAAGAGTTGTTTCTAATATGGATATTTCAATATCAACGTTCATAATTTATAAATGTTAGTGCATTAAAAAACCACTAAGAATGATAATTTCAAGAGAATCAATAATAGAAATTATTTACTTGAATTAATATTTCTTATAATTAATTTTTTTTAATATAAATATTTTTATAATTTAAATATAAAAATAATTTAATAATATTGAATAATATTTGAACTATAAATAATTTATAAATAATTTTAATATTTGAATTATTATAAATAATTGAATTATAAAAAGTGATTTATAAATAATATTTATTAATAATTGATTAATAATTTCAATAATATTTATTTTGTAAAGTAAATCAATTTTTTTTTTTGCCCTTTGATATAGATATCATTGTGTTCATATTTTTCATCCCTTTATATTTTTTCAACAGACATTTTTGGACATAGTTCAAATATCACATTTTTTATGACCAAACCATGATATTTTCAGTCTTAGAAGTTTAGATATAGGGATTGTGTTTGTAGTTACATTAATCAATTTGAGGAATGACTCTTCTTTGTGCAATATTTTATTCTGAATTCTTCCTAAATATATTTATAGTGAAAAATATATATAAGAGATTGTTAATCTTTTGCTCACGATAGTTTGAAATTAAATCATTATTTGGAGTCTATTCATTAAATTTGTTGCCAACATTGTGTACTGGGTCTATACATTTCATTGTGTAAGAGTCTATGTTTATGATGACGATTTTGTCTTAAAAAATGTTTATGATGATGATAATTGAAATTAAACCATCTATCAAGCCTCTAATTTATAGTTAAAAGTTTGTTTGAATTGTGAAAATCTTGAAACTGATGTGTATCTAAACCAATTTATGAAGGAAAAAAAAATTCCAACTCACGATAATATTTGGATCATTTCCTTTAAATAATAATAATAATATGGAGATGGCAGCGGGAGCCCTCTGCAGGTTATGGTTATACGGTTAGTAGCGCCCACCAGCTATTAACTTCACAAGACACCCAACCGGTGGATCACGCAGAGGCTTTCGTTTGGCATAAACATGTCTCCATTAAAATTTCAATTTTTTCTTGGATGTTGTTACGTACCCGGTTGCCTACAAGGTCGAACCTGGTGGATCGTGGTATTATTATTGATGATGCGGTGGGTTGCTTAACAGGATGCGGTGTTACCGAGACTTCTCAGCATTTATTCATTACTTGTGATTTTTATGGCTCTTTGTGGCATAAGGTGCGGTCTTGACTTGGTTTCTCAGGACCAGACCCTCTTAATGTTTCAGAGCACTTTTATCAGTTTACTCATTTAGCAGGTGGCTTGCGAGCAAGGCGCTCCTTTATGCAGCTTGTTTGGTTGCTTTGTGCGTGGATCATATGGAACGACCGTAATCAAAAATTGTTTAATAATATAGGTAGTTCCATAGATCAGTTGTTAGATAAAGTTAAGCATTACTCTCTTTGGTGGCTAAAAGTTAGTAATGCCATTTTCGTTTATGGTTATACCTCTTGGTGGTCAAATCTCATAGTTTGTTTGGGAATTGGCTAATAACAATGGCTTATTTTGTATCTTCGTAATTATTAGGGGTCTTCTTAGTACACCTTGTACAATGGAGATTCTTAGCTTTGTTAATATATATTCCATTTTTGATTATTCAAAAAAAAAATATTGGATCATTTACGATGTACATCACTCCATTACATAAACCGGTCATGCAATATTTTATCCCCTACAATATTTCATGGTTTTCTTTGAAGATATTTTTGTGTGTAATTTTGTATGAGCACATGTGAGTCTCACTTAAACACACAAAATAGAGAGCTCTATCATAAATAATCTATCATAAATAATCTAAGTGTATGAAGACATATTAAATATCTAAATAAATTATAAATTGTAACCATAAATAATTTGAATAGGGTTTTTTGGTTATTGTGCTGAATAAAGTGGATTCCTTGTACTCACATAGAGGGTAAGTCTGAAACTGTCATTTCTCTGCGTTTCTGGAGTTGAAAATAGGAGGTAGGAATATAGTTTAGGGAAGGTTATTGTAATTAAGCCTTACACAAATAAACACACACAAATACACATGTCAGCACAATAACAAAACAAAAAATAGTGGACCGATTAGTGGAGAACGCAGTGAGATCTCTAATCATCAGGTTTCTATTTCTTTCGTCATAAGCTTTATATATTACTCTTTTACATAGTGTTAACTAAATTCTATGACTACCTTCTGGTTTTTTATCTCTTATGTCATAAGCTTTATATACTACTTTTTTACATGGTGTTAACTAAATTCTATGATTGTCTTCTTGCTTGCATTTTTAAAGGTTTTTAATTTCATTAACTAAAGAATTGTAGTTTTCTTGAATCGGTGCAAACTTGAGAAATGAGGCATTATATAGCTGAGATTTTCAAGAGAATGTGCAAATAACATAAAATGGGCGCATGATGAGGGATAAAGACCTGGAAGTGATGGGATGAAGATGTGAATAATCAATTATTATGACACAATCTGGTATAGTGCCAAAAATATGATGAATCTTACTACAATATAGCAAAAGCGTTGATTAATCACAATAAAGGCTTTCCATTGATAATATTTTTTGGTGAGCATAAATATTTTTAGTCCTGATTAATCATCATTAGTGGATTAAACAAAAGCGTAATGTTTATGAGTTACACACGTTAGCGCAGTAGAAAAAGCGGACAGGAAATGGCTCTTTCTCTTGCAGCAATTGGATGTTCTAAGAGTAAAGTGGAGTCAGGTAAAAATGCCGATTCATCAAATTTTTCTTCTCCGTAAAAAAGAATAGAGTTATAGGTGAAGAATCTTCAACCTCCCCCCAACTAATTTCTACAGCAGTTGGATCAGTGAAAGTAAGATCTCCTTTGTATTGGGCAGAAGTATATTGCAGTGAAGAAAATTTGACAGGAAAGTGGGTGTATATCGATGCTGTGAATTTTATTATTGATGGAGAAGACAAGATTGAAGCCATGGCTGCTGCATGCAAAACATCTCTGAGATATGTTGTTGCTTTTGCTGGGCAGGGGGCCAAAGATGTGACCCGCAGGTTTGATATTTTGTACTTTGTATATGTTCAGAACGAAAACAGTGATGGTTTGCAACTTCATAAACACTAGTCAATTTCTTGATAGCTTTGCATAAACACTTGCTTGTTTGGTGTTCCCTTTTTATTTGTTTATGGAAATTTCTCATGTTTTTAGAATAGCATGCAAGTCTGTCACAAAATCCCATTGAAAACATTATGGATCACTAACAGATAGGCAACACATGTCAAGTTTTGACTCAAATAATTATTACAGATTGCAATGTGTTGCACATTTTTTTTCATTTTTAACGATATATAAGCAAACCTTCGTCAAGTAGACAAAATCGCTGTTACTTCGGATTAACCCTGTCCTCTGAAGTTGGTCTTAAAATAAAATGATATAATCCTGATTTCTGAAGTTATTTTATTACCATAGATTCAGTTTTTGACAATTAATTATTCGGTTTTTGACAAAATAAGATCTTAAACTTTCTAAATTACATGAAAAAAAGAGAAAAAAACTCAATAACAACGACTAAATGGAACAAAGTGTTTTATACTATATCCGACTTGAGAGGTTCTCTATGATGCAGATATATAGGCAAATTGTTTTAAATAAAATTCGCCATTCTATTAATATTTTGCAGGTTGAACTTTCACTTCACGGCTACTCACCTTCAATAACTGTGTAACTCTCTTAATTTTATTTTCAGTCTGAGTGGATGGCAACAGAGTTTCTTCACGGAGAACCTACAAACGAGAAGTCTGATGTTTACAGTTTTGGTGTCATCCTGTGGGAATTAGTGACCTCACAACAACCATGGAATGGACTTAGCCATGCCCAGGTAAACTTGTTGAGTAATTATTTTATTGTGACCTTGCATGTTTCAAACAGTGCATGACAAAATGAAATTTGCAATGTTTATAAATGAATTTTGTAAAATGATCTTTATGAGTACGCTCAGGTGGTTGGAGGCGTTGCATTTCAGAATAGAAGAACTTCTATCCCTCCAAACGTCTCCCCAGTATTGGGCTCCCTTATGGAATCTTGTTGGGCCGAGTAAGTGTTTTCTTGAGCAGTTTTCAATACACATGGTCAGTTTGTCCAATTTTTTTATGGAATGCCTTTTTTAATCCTCGCGACGTGTATATATTCTAAGGTAGGATAGACTTTCTAATAAATTAGGAATTCTGGATGAAGCTTTGCGTAGTTTTGATACATTAATGTTTGATTGGGTTTAATTTTGGCTTTGCACTTCTTTGTATTGCTATTAGTAGGTTGATCAGATGGATTCCATTTTGGGATTACTGAATACTGAATCAACAACAATAAAACCAAACACAGAATTTGATGTGACTGATAAATCATTGATTTTAGTTGTTACTTTTGGATCTTACCAACTTCAGATTCTATAAGGAGGTCCTTTTTTGCTTTAGGAAAAATTATCACGGTTGAATACTTTATGTTTCTATTTTGTCTAGTAAACTTCATTCTTTCCCTAACATTTTGTAGCATAGATTCATTTCTGATGATAGTTGATTTTTTTTTTTTTGCAGTAACCCTGCTGAATGCTGATCGGCCATCGTTTGCCAGCATAATTGAGACCATAAAGAAGCTGCTAAAGTCACCAGCGGACCATAAGGAGCATGTCGCCCATGAACGGATTTTCTGTTGCTAAAATTTGCTGGCTATGTATGGAAATGTTAATTAAATAGTAACCTGACCCTTGTTGGTCATAAACTAGTATTGATGGAACCTTTTTGTTGTTTGCAACTGGATATCAGTTGTTTCATGCTAACACAATTCATAAGGGCAATTAAATCAATGAAGTCTACAATTATGTAATAATGATTTTGAAAACGTGAATTGCTTACTTTGGCAACCATTAATTATCTCATAGTATTCCATTTGATTACGTGTTTGTTACTTCTTATCTTATTAAGTATCCCAGTAAAAGATCACGAGCATGTTTTTCTGAAAGAGTATGCGAACTTTGATAGGAAACTTCTTTGTTGACGAAACGATACCAATGTGGTTTTTCTGTCCAAGTAGAAGAATATATGGAAAAAAGTAAAATTGCTTCATGTCCATGCCTTACGTATAACTAATTTTTGCATCTAAGCATGAAAGTCGAGTCGGCATTGTAGTTTTATTCTTGGGCTCTTTTGATGTTAGTCGTTCACAATCATTAAATCAAATTACAATATATACAAGCAATGACACACAAACAGTAAGGGTTTATCATACGAGAAAGCAAAAAGGGAAGTTTAGTTAAAAAAACTCAAAGTAGAAAAACTAGCAATCTGGCAATGTAGAAAAACTCAAAACCTATAAAAACTCAAAACCTATGACTATCTCTACCTAACATGAATGTTACAGCATCACAATTTAAACATGATCCTCCAAAGCTTATGTAGAGGTCTTAAAGAACCTCATTACCTCAAACAAAAAAATGTCAAACCGTACACAAAGCATCAATTGAAAGCATAGACACTAATTTCTTTACTGTTCATTCCACATTTAAATATAATTAAAATACTCATCCATATGAAGAGTCAATAAAATAGTCTTCATTAGAAACATAAAATTTACTCCAAATTTAAACATAAAAGAGTCAACGAAATTAAAATAAAACAGTGTTAATTAGAAATAGAGAACCGAAACAACTAATCACCAGCATCCAAATCCTCATCATCTTCCACATCTTCAGACTCCATTGACAATGTATCCGAAAAACAAGAACAAGAAGCACTCTCTCAAATCAAGAGCCATACTACCTCTTGAACACCAAAATGGAAAACATATTAGTTGAAACAATAAAGGTTCATACTACCTCTTGAACTCCATAGCTTTCAAATCAAGAGCCATGCACACCTTCAAAGTTCAACTTAAGATTATCCTATAAAAATGAAGAGTGAGAATGATAAATCAGTAAAAAAGTGTTTATAAGAAGAAACAATGAAGGAAACTAGAGAGAATACCATGATAGAGAAAGAGAGAGAGTTTTTTTTTTTAAGAACAAACCATGAATTCATGGTGTTTATAAGAACAAACCTTATGATAGAGAAAAAGAGAGAATTTTTTTTTGTGTGTGACTTAAAATGTGGAGTGTTATTTATAATGAAATTGTGAAGAGAGAGAGAGAGAGAGAGAAATTGTGTTTGGTCTTTGTTTTTTGTCATTGTTGAAGAAATATGAAAATAGTGGTCTGTGAGTGTGTCAGTCATATCAAAATCAATCCTCGGTTTCGTACTAACCCTGCTCTCACCCTGCTGAGAATTGAAATGCAAAAACATTTGATTTTGTGGGACTATTGATTGTGTGATAATTGTTTGTCTTAACTCTTATGTGAATGGTATCAACTGGCAAAAATCGAGAATAAACTTGTTACAGGAAGGTGATGCTACCACAAAAAAATTTCATGGAGTAATGTCAAATGGCCGTCGTCAAAATACTATTAATTTGGTTTCTTTTAATGGTGTTAATGTCGAAGGCGTCCAAAATATCAAGGTTACGGTATTTAATCACTTTTTTTCTCATTTCAAAAAAGTAGCAACAGTTCGGCCAAGTGTGGAAGCTCTTCCCTTTCGCAAACTATCATGTGGTGAGGCAGGCAATTTAACTAAACCCTTTTCTCTTGAGGAGGTTAAGCAAGCGGTGTGAGACTGTGATAGTTTCAAGAGTTCGGGACCAGATGGTATTAGTTTTGATTTTATCAAAAAAAATGGGAGTTGGTAAAGGATGATTTTATGCAATTCTTGGTTGATTTTCATTGAAACGGCAAGTTGACTAAAGGGGTAAATTCTACTTTCATCGCCTTGATTCCGAAGGTTAACATTCCTCAACGTCTTAATGATTACAGGCCTATTTCATTGGTGGGTTGCTTGTATAAGGTGTTAACGAAGGTTTTAGCTAACAGATTGCGCAATGTCATTGGGAGTGTGGTATCTGACTCTCAGTCTGCTTTTATTAAAGGGAAACAAGTTTTAGATGGAATTTTGATTGCCAATGAAGTTGTAGATGAAGCAAGACGTTTGGATAAAGAACATCTGATGTTCAAAGTCGATTTTAAAAAGGCATATGATTCGGTGGATCTAACATATCTGGACATGGTGATCGTAAACATGAATTTTCCAACTCTTTGGCGCAAATGGATTTCAGAATGTATTGGGACTGCGAAGGCAGCAGTTTTGGTGAATGGTTGCCAACGGAGGAATTTCCTATTGAGATGGGGCTTCGTCAAGGGGACCCTCTCTCTCCTTTTTTATTTTTGTTGGCAGCTGATGGTTTTAACGTCTTAATGAAAGAAATGTGGGGGTGGATTTGTTTAAGGGGTACCTTGATGGCCGAGATGGTGAGATGAATGTGACACACCTTCAGTTCGCTGATGATACTTTAATCATTGGTGAAAAGAGTTGGATGAATGTTTGTTCCATGCGGACGGTGCTTCTGTTGTTTGAGGAGGTGTCGGGGTTGAAGGTGAACTTTCACAAGAGTATGTTGACTGGTGTGAATATCTCTGATTCTTGGTTGGTGACTGCGGCTTCTGTAATGAATTGTCGAAGAGGGGCGCTTCCTTTTGTTTATTTGGGTCTACCTATTGGTGGGGACTCTCGAAAATTGAGTTTTTGGAAACCTGTTGTCGGCTGTATTGTGGCACGCTTGTCGTCTTGGAATAACAGATACCTTTCTTTTGGTGGCCGACTGGTTCTTCTGAAGTCTGGCATGTCCTCGCTTCCGGTTTACTTTCTTTCCTTTTTCAAAGCCCCTGCAGGTATAATCTCTTCTATTGAATTAATTTTTTTAAAAAAAAAATTGGGGGGGTGGTGAGGATCATAGGAAAATGGCTTGGATTAATTGGAATTCGATTTGTTTACCAAAGGAGGAAGGATGGTTGGGGGTTAGGAGGGTGAGAGCTTTTAATTTATCATTGTTAGGAAAATGGTGTTGGAGGATGTTGGTGGACAAAGAGGGGTTGTGGTACCGAGTGTTAAAAGCTCGGTATGGTGAAGTTGGGGGGTAGATTAGGGAAGGGGATAAATATGCATCGAAGTGGTAGAATATGATTTGTAGAGTGCGTGAAGGAGTAGGTGAGGGAGTCGGGAGGTGGTTTGATGAGAACGTTCGTATGGTGGTTGGCGACGGGAGGAACACCTTATTCTGGTATGACACTTGGATAGGGGATACTCCGTTGTGGTTAAAGTTCCCTAGGTTATTTGAGTTGGCGGTGGAGAAGGAGAGTAAGGTTGAGGAGATGAGGCGGTTGGGGTGGGACGGTAACGGAAGGGCGTGGGTATGGAGACGTCGTTTGTATGCTTGGGAGGAGGAGAGTGTGAGGGAGTGTGTTGCTCTTTTGTGTAACATTGATTTGCAGGACACTGTTCATGACTCTTGGAGGTGGACGTTAGATCCGGTCTGAGGGTATTTGGTGAAAGCAGCATACCGTTTTATTGCAGACACAGACGCCATGGCTGATAGGTCTCAGGTTGATGATGTTTGGTCAAAGCATATTCCATCAAAGGTGTCTTTATTGGGGTGGCGTCTCCTTCGCAATCGGCTTCCTACTAAAGATAATCTGGTTCAACGGGGTATTCTTATTCCAACAGATGGCATGTGTGTGGCTGGTTGTAATGTCACCTTTTTATGCATTGTAATATTTTTGGTGTTTTGTGGTCTAATGTGCGGAATTGGTTGAGAATTTATTTGGTCCCTCCTGTTGAGCTTCGATAGCATTTTATTCAGTTTACTAGGATGTCAGGTTTGCCAATAACTGCTCATCTATTCTTAACAGTTATTTGGTTTGCTACTATTTGGGTGACTTGGAAGGAGCGGAATTATCGTGTGTTCCAAAACACAACAACTTCTTCATCTACCCTTCTTGAAAAAGTTAAGCTTCATTCATTTTTATGGTTGAAATCTAAACATGCAGCATTAGCTTATTCTTATTATGACTGGTGGAAACATCCGCTTTCTTGTATGGGTGTGTTCTTGTAATTTTGTTTCTTGGTTGGCCCTTTAAAGGGCAGCCTGACTCTGTATTTTTGTAACTTTGGTGGTGTTTCTTTTTTGCGCATCTTGTGCGATTGGAAACACTTTTGAGTATACATATATCATTTTGATTTGTTAAAAAAAAAAAAAAAAAAAAACTCTTACGTGAATGAATTGGATAGTTAGAAGCCGCATGGTTTAATTTTATCTTTTGTCTAGAGATGTTAAAATTTTATGTTCAACAAATTGAAAAATAAAATTATGGGGAATAGATGGAAAAAACAATTTGGGGATGTGTATGTTGATAGAAATTCAAATAAAAAGAACAAATGTAAAAACACCTTTGGTATGGTTCAAACTTGATACATCAATTTTAGAGCAAGGTTTACTTACCACTAGGTTGATTATCTTCACAATTCAAATATAATTGCACACAATAATTTATAGGAAAATGTTATATATCGTGAGAACGTTGATCACAAATGCATCACGACCGGACCAATGGTGATTTCCGACATTTTTAAAATAAAAGCAGTTTCACAATTGTCATTTTAACTCAAAATAGACATCATGATGCATTCGTGAAAACATAATTTGCTATGTTTAACACTCCTCAAATTTATATTTTGTAATTTTATGCTATAATATGTGTATATCTATTAAAAATGATTCTTTTAATAGGTCGTGGCCCATCTAGACTTATGAGGTGATCCGTCCCTACTTTGCTTTATATAATAGGAGTCTTACTAATAACAAAATGTTTAAATTTCTTTTTTTGTTTTGAATTAAACAAAATGTTTAATTTCTTAATATATGCACATTTGCCATAAAATATAAGTATCTCGCAATGCAAGCTATCGTAAAAACTACATCTATCGTGTTTTTAAAGAAAAACTATTTAACCCATCATTAGTTTAATATTCTACTAAGTTCTTGTTCAAAAAAAATATTCTACTAAGTTAGATCTAAATCAGGTCAATTTTTTAGGTGAGTTTTTCACTTTCAATTATACCTTTAAACAAATTTACCTATAAGAATGCTATGTTTTTTGTCATTGAAAAAAATAAGAATTTATATTATATTTTATATATTATTGATCTCATTGAAAAAGATAAATATAGTTTGTTATAATATAAAAATGCAAATTACCAATAACTATAATTTTAATTGAAATTTCATAAAAAAAATAATGTTCGTAATTTATACACATTATCGCAATAAAAGATCGGACAAACGAAAATACTAATGTATGGATGTATAATAATGTAATTGCATACCTTACTTGATCAACATTTTCCGGTTTAATAGTAGTAGATTGTCGCTCCCTTCTCACCTCACCACCACTGTCATCTGCCCAAATTTCATAGCCCTGCTTCTTTTTTTGGACAAATTTAATGCCCCTACAATAAAATAAAAAAAAACACAGTGGTGGCATGCATATACCATTCTCCATCCGTTTTTAATGTTAAGATTTTTAAGACTAATGATTGGTTGTAAATTTGGGTAATGAAATTGTGAAGAAGAGAGATGCCTTGATCTTCATACAACTGGCCCACAAGTCCCCATCATGCCACTGCCACATGTCAGGTTAATTTTGAGGAAGAGAATAATGGGTTTGTTGCTGAATCGGAATGATGGGTTCCAACAGTACAGAAGAAAAGAAGCCATTTCCAAAAAAAGAAAGAAACTGTCACTGTTTCTAATATTTTATCCTTTCCGAAGACCATATTTTTTTGGAAGAAAAAATAAAGTTTGGACTGTCTTTTAAAGTTTATACAGTGAGCAAGTTTGGACTGATTTCGTACTCACCCTGCTGAGAATTGAAATGCAAAATAACACTTGGTTTTTTGATTTTGTGAGACCATATTGATTTTGTGATAATTGTTTGTCCTTTGTGAATGAATTGGATAGTTAGAAGAAGCACAAGCATAATTTGATTGTATCTTTTATTTAGAGATATTATAAGTTTATGTTCAACGAATTGAAAGAAAAAAAATTATGGGGCATAAATGAAAAAATTATTTGCTAGAAAACGTAATAATGTTGATAGAAATTCAAATAAAAAGAACAAATGTAAAAACACATTTGGTAATTAGGTTCAAACTTCACACATCATTTTTGAAGCAAGGCTTACTCACATGCAATAATTTATATGAAAATGCTATATATCGCGAGAATGTAGATCACAAATGCATCGTGATTGATTATCTGTATGCTCACAACTAATGGTGATTTCCGTCGTTTTCAAAATTAAAGTAGTTTCACAATTGTCATTTGAACTTAAAATATCTTTAAAAAAAACTTAAAATAGGCATCATGATACATTTGTAAGAACATAATTCGCTATGTTTAGCACTCCTCTAATTTATATTCTATAATTTTATGTTATAATATGTGTATATATCTATTAAAAATTATTTTTTTAGTGGGTCGTGGACTCGTGGCCTAGTAGACTCATGAGGTGATCCGTCTCTGCTTTGCTATATATAATACGAGTCTTACTAATAACAACATGTTTTAATTTCTTTTTTTGTTTTGAGGAAAACAAAATGTTTAATTTCTTAATATATGTACATTTGCCATAAAATATAAGTATATAACCTCATCCCACAATGCAAGCTATTGAAGAAACTACATTTACCATGTTTTTAAAGATAAACTATTTGACTCATCATTAGTTTAATATTCAAGTGTGTTAGATCTAAATTAGGTAAATTTTTGAGCTGGTTTTTTTACTTTCAATTATACTTTAAACAAATTTTCTTATAAGAATGTTACATTGTTGTTGTCATTCAAAAAAAATGATAATTTATATCATATTTTGTATATTATTGGTCTCATATATCATTGAAAAAGACAAATATAATTTGTTACGATATAAAAATGCAAATTATCTATAACTATAATTTTAATCGAAATTTCGTAAAAACTAATATTCATAATTTATACACATTAACGCAATAAAATATCAGACATACATGAATGCTAATGTGTGTAATAATGTAATTTCATACCCCTGCTTGATCAACATTCTTCAGTTTAATAGTAGTGGATTCTCACTCCCTTGACAAATTTCATGCCCCTACTTCATCACATGATCGTGACAATAAAAAAAACACAGTGGCATGCATATAACATTCTCCACCCGTTTTTAATGTTAGCATCTTTTGTAAAAAGTTGTTTGTCTTTAATTATAGGATAATCTACGAATTTTAATATGCATTTATATTAATTTTTTAAATACATTCTTATTAATGCTTTCAATTTGTGTTTGAATATAAAAAATTAATGTTAAATAATACATTTATACACAAAGAATAGTTTAATAATAGCCATACATAATAATTTAGACAAATATATTATTCTTACTATTTTTTTTAATACTCATAATTTTTGTTAAAGGTTTTATATAAAAAGTGACAAAGAGTATTAATACATTGTATTATTAAATGTAATAAAATATACTCCTTCCTACTTTTTTTCAAAATGAAGATTTTTAAGACTAATGATTGGTTGTCAATTTGGGTAATATTTTTTTGAAGAAGAGAGGTAATGCCTTGATCTTGAGACAACTGGCCCACAAGTCCCCATCATGCCACATGTCAGGTTTGTCATTGTTGTTAAGATAATGAAATGAAACTTTGAAGAAGAGAATAATGGGTTTGTTGCTGAAAGAGAATGATGGATGGTGCTTCCAACATTACAGAAGAAAAGAACCCATTTCTTAAAAAAGAAAGAAACTTACTCGATCCTTTTATATTAGAGAGAGCGATTTTGTGCAAGTCACTCCTAATATTCTATCCTTTCCAAAGACCATGGTTTTGAAAGAAAAAAAAATAAAGTTTGGACAGTTTTTTAAGTTTATACAAGTAAATGTAAACAAATAACAATTTTGTTACTTAAAAAAAATAACAATTTTGTTTGACTTAAACCGTGCTTAGTAATGCAAATAAGCTAACCAATAACATCCTTAAAAAAAAAAAAACTAACATACTCCCTTTGTCCCATATTAGATGACATAGTTGACCATGACACACATATCAATGCATATTTTTAATCTTTAATACCTTTAATTATCTACTTGAAAAAATTATGAAAATTTAATATTTTTAAAATATTTATCGAGACGAATCTAACAACATCTTATATGGTGTATTATTTATCTTTGTATTTTATTAGAAAAATATGGTCAAAGTATGTCAGGTCAAAAGTGCACATTATCAAACAAGTCATCTAATAAGGGACGGAGGGAGTATAGCTTTTTTTTTATTTGAAGAAGGAGGGAGTATAACTTATTGAAAAGCTTATAAGCTTTTTTTCATTATCAAAGCAACTACTTTTTTTTTTCTTCCCATTTTTGTGAACAGCGGTGCACTTTTTTTTTTCTTTTTCTTTTATATATAGACCATCTTACACTCCATTAGGTTATATATTATTTATCAATTTAAACAAAACTATATAATTTTTTAAAAATAAAAAAGATATATTATCAAAGTAAACTATCCATGAGCTTGGTTCAATTGGTAGGAACAATACATTATAATATGTAGGGTTAAAGTTCGAACTTCAGACATCTCATTTATTCATTTTTGAGTAGTGATATTTGTACAAACAATTTATCACAACTTTTTAGACAATATTATTTTCTCTCTCTTCTTAATGGTTAGAGAGAGAGAAAGTTTTACAAAGATTGTTACAAAATGGTTATATAAATATCATTTCTCCATTTTTTATCTTTTCGAAAGACCATAATTTTTTGAAGAAAAAATAAAGTTTGTATTTTTTTTAAAAAAATTTATAAAAAAGTTTAATTTTGATAAAATAAGTAGAGCCTTGCTATATCTCACGAGAGATTTTCTCACGAGATTTCCACAAATACAACTTTTTGTTATGTTTCATCATTTTTTTTTTCATAGGTTATATATCTTTCTTTCTTTCCTACACTACTGATAAATAGAACAGGGGAAAAAAGAGACCACGTGTGCCTCAAAAAAGATAAGGC
>Ga0315913_1003919_pt1 | contig 17941 bp, 3 predicted proteins | sample MpolsnodulesMG_FD_207736 | JGI IMG/M metagenome (GOLD analysis project Ga0315913, IMG submission 207736) | Medicago polymorpha root nodule microbial communities from Los Angeles, California, United States - small nodules | ecosystem: Host-associated > Plants > Roots > Nodule | place: USA... | reverse complement strand
GAATGTTGTGATATTTTATCTAATATTGTTTTGCAGCCTACTCACTCTGACAGGTGGATTTGGCACTTGCATGCCTCCAACAGTTATAAAGTCACAAGTGCTTATAATTATCTCTTGACATTCACCAGTAACAACTTGGTAGTTACTCACATGACTGAAATTTGGAATAAGGAAGTGCCTCTGAAAATTAGCCTCTTCGCTTGGCGCTTGTTACGTAATAGATTACCAACAACAGACAATTTAATCAAAAGACACATTTTACATCCGAATGCACAGTTATGCGTGGGTGGATGCAGCATGATAGAAGATGCAAAACACTTATTCCTCTCTTGTGATTTTTTTGGCAAGCTTTGGTATGGTATTTCTCACTGGCTTGGTGATCACTTAGTGTTTCGTGAAAATGTGTCAGATCATTTATATCAATTTAGCACCTTTAGCGGCTTCTCTAACAACAAACGCTCAGCTCTGAATCTTATTTGGCTATCTTGTGTGTGGGTGATCTGGCTTGAAAGAAACGCTCGAATATTTCACCAAAAAGAAGCTTCTTTTAATCAACTATTAAATAAAGTTAAGCTTCAATCATACTGGTGGATGAAAGCGAACCGCCCTAGCTTTGTTTTCTCCTACCATTCATGGTGGTTGAACCCTTTGCCTTGTTTGGGTATATTTATGTAACATGGTAGTTTTTTGTTCCTGTTTTGACTGTTTCCGCATTCATGTAATTGACTCTCTCAGCTAGGGTTTTGGCACTCCTTGTGCTGAAATCTCCAGGCTTTCAGTATTTTAATCCATTTTAGTTACTTCAAAAAAAAAAAATTAAAAGTATTAGAAGTTACCTTATGATTAAAATTGATTTTTTTTTTAGAAAAAATTGACTCATTTATTTGACATTTAATGTTGTCAATGTACATTACATTTTGATTGGTTGATATCATGAGGGGGTAAATACTCTCTAAACAAGAGATGATAATCTCGAAAAAAAACCTTATATATGACCTATTTTTATAACAAAAAATAAAATAAAGTTACTTTTTTAATATAATAAGTTAAAAACCGTATTTATGAGCTATTGATGGCATTTTGCCAAGTGTACCAAAATATCGTCCAAGTAATGAAATGAACAAGTTAGTTTCTACGGGGATTGTTTAATTTCTACATAGCAATTAATCAATAGTTATTAAACAAGAACAATCGAGTATCTATGTTCGCGACAATTTAGCAAAATAGACCAAGATCAATCTCTTGGCTTAATGTCCAGTTTATCTAATACATCACCCTAACATCTTAGGTGAAAACTAGTATTATAAAAAGTTTGATTGAACGTCAAATTCTTAGTCACATCGATTTACTTCTTATGTCTACATCACTTAACCAAATAACACTATCTAGTTCGTTTACAATCACTAGTGTTAACAATGAATTGTCTCTTAAAATCAATTCCCCACCTCTAGTCGCTTGGAATCACACAATATGCCTTACCTCTACCAATCTTCAGAACCCTTTACACGCGTCGTTCATTGTACTTGAGCTGACTTGACAGTTCTTGATTGGTTGATGTGTGTGTCGCGCATGCTGGTACGCGTCTACCAAAAGTAGAATCCTTTTTTATGGTGCAATATGTGCGTCGCATAGAGTATAATGCACCTCATTCGTGAGTTTTCGTAAAAAGATCTTGCACTTCATTTCTTTGGCTCTTCAAGGAGAATAAACCTTTAATTTTCCTTTGGAATTTGAGATAGAATTACCTCAAGTAGTTTGGACTTCATTTCGTCAATGTATTTAATCTCTATCCCTGTAACATCCACATAGCATTTGGAATGGCATGGACGGACCGTATTATGTGACTTACAATAGTTGACTTGACCGACCAGCAAAATCTTACTCAACACTGAGTTGATTGTTCAAATCATGCAAACTCGATTCGTCCTCACTCAACACTGGTTTGGTTGTTCAAGTCATGTCAATCGGCTTCTCTTCACTCAACACTAGTTTGACTGTTCAAGTCATGCTAGCTTAGTTCGTCGTCACTCAACACTGGTTTGACTGTTCAAGTGACACGAACCATGTCAAGCTTACCCCAAATTAAGTTATGCGGCTAAACTTGTTGTGGTCCCAACTCAACCTACGCATGCTCTGATACCACATGTCTTTTACGAATAGTCAACGTCTCTGAAAGCGTGTCTCAACTTCACACGCCGTGTACAGAAGAGTTGCAGCCTAGTCCACGCTCAGTTGTACTCGAAATAGACAATCAACAATATAACAACTTTGTTTAAAGCTATAATTGATAATTGAAAAAGTCATGCCAAAATCTTTTATAACTTTTATATTGCGTTAACAATTGAAAATTATGAACGGTATTTTTTATGAGATTTTGATTTTGATTAAAACCAAAAATATAAATGTTTGTTGCTTTCAAATTATAACAAACCAAATCAACCATGATTATTTATTTCAATGACACCAACAATATAACAAAAAAAATATAATCTAAATTCTTTTTTTTTATGACACCAACAACAATCTTTATTATAGAAAAAGTTATTTAAGGGTATAATTGGGATAATGAAAAAATAAGTATAAATATATTCATCTAGTTTGTTACACTTTTTAAATGATAAAGGGGGAAAACCAGACACACACACACACACATATATATATATATATATATTCATATTGTGTTTGTTACATTTTTTTTAATATTTAAATTTATTCTTATTTATTTGTTACATGTGTTATTTGTATTGAAAAATGAGGGTATTTTTGGAAAGAGAAAAAGTCAGCTCAAAAAAGTTGAAATGGTTATTTTCTTTATATATAGTAAGATAACTAGCGTTGAGACGTCTGTCTTCTTTTTTATTGCGCTAATGCGTATAAATTATGAACAATATTTTTTATGCAATTTTGATTTTGATTAAAATTATAGGTATAAATATTTTCCACTTTCATATCGTAACAACCCATAGTAATCATTTTCAATGACAACAAAAATATAATCTAAATTCTTATCTTTTTTAATAATGTCAATAATATAATATTGGGTTAATTATGTTTAAGGTCCCAACAAATAAGCGAGCTTCCAACATTGGTCGCTTATTTGTAGGGACCAAACTTACAAACGAATAAAAACGTTGGGGATGAAAAATTTAATAAAATTTAAATAGGGATCAATGTTGGAAGCTCGCTTATTTGTAGTGACCTTAAACATAATTAACCCTATAATATTCTTATTGGTAAATTTGTTGAAGTGTATAATTGAAAGTGAAAAATTCATCCCAAATCATGTATTTCCTTTATATATTATACGCCCTCCAATCACTATTATAAGCAATTATTAATATTTTAGATTCATTTATTAAATATTAAATATTAAGGTATATGATAATAAAGACCACGAGGATTAAATTTTAGTCACGAGTTGCTTTTCAAACTGAAATCATTGTATTTATTTTCCACTAGTCAAAAAGACTTTGTATAGATATCCAGAAGTCTTAGCTCAACTGGCAAAATATCGTAACTGTTAGGCCGGATGCCATGATCGGGATTCGAACCCCGGTATCTCCACTTGTGTGTGAGTTTATAATTGCTTTGCCATTTTATCTATCTACTAAAAAAAAGATATACTTTAACAAGGTACTACAATTATTCATTGTCATTGCAACAACACAAATTCTCTCTTACACATGTGCTGCCATTCTTCCCAAAATACCTTTCTTCACAATTATCATCACATATTTGTAAGTTATCACGACATGGGTCTAAGATAAAGCAATACTTCTTTGGAGCAGGTGGTGTTACATTGCCTCTTCCTCCTACAATCAATAGAATGTTGTGAAAAATTCAACGCATAATTTATATATTCTCTTTGGTTTTTTATTGATTGTCTAATATTAATTAAAAACTTTTAAACATGTCGAACATTGTACATACTAAAAAGAAAAACATATATATTCAATATTAATCTTTTGAAGAAGCATATATTCTCAATATTAGAACATGATTTTCATTTCGATCTCTTTTGTAGAAATGATTATTATTATAATTCTAAAATGGTGCATGAAAAATAGATAAAGAATAAGTAAATTTGTTTACCTAGACACAAAATATAAACCATACATAGAACTGAAATGAAAAAGTGCACACGGTTAATGCTAGTTGCCATGTTCTCTTGAATGATGAATAAAAAAACAATGCCCATGAGAAGCTTTTTTTTCTTTTCTTTTTTGTCTAGTAGCCTAGTGGCTGGAGTTCACATAATTAAATGTGGAGAAGCTATTTATTAAGTGTTCTAGGAAAATTGATTTTTTTTTTAGGAATAGGAAAATTGATTATTAAATTATTATTTCTAGTCAAACATACTAATTAGTATATTTCATATATATGCATATATTAAATTATATTTTATTTGTAATAAATTTGAAGTCAATATTTTGAAATTAAATATTTTTTGTATTAATAAATATTATTAAACTTTTTTGATGAAAAATATTATTAAAATTAATGAGTATTATAGGTAAATAAATATTTTGATTTTTCTTGGCATAAATACACATTTCTTTGTACAAAAAAAAAACAATCTATTGACTGTTCTAGATAAATAAATATTTTGAAGTTAAATATTTTTTTATTTTAAATTATACTAGTATGTATTTTCCGCCACAAATAAAAATTTAATTTTGAATTAAATATAAAATCAAATATTTAATACTTCATAGCTCAAATGATTTTAAATTTGACGTAAAGAAAGAGCACAAGAAAATATGAGGACTTTTAAACAAACAATTATATTTAAAATAAATTCTAGTAATTATAGCATAAGATGTGCCAATAATAAGAATTGTTAATGTTTAAATAAAAAATAAATAATTATATTTCTATTGTAAATATATTCTACCTTACTCTAGAAGCTTTTTGGCATATCATTTTCCGTTTGCAAGAGTAAACTTAGTGCATTTCATTCATTATAATTGTTTGAGATACAAGATGAGCTTCTTGACCTATCATATGATGTAGAATATTCTTTTTCTAATTAATTCTCTTAATCACATAATCCTATATAATATACCTTATTTAGTTCTACTCAGTCATTCAGTTTCAGTAAATGTCTCTACAACCGGTGCTTTCACACTACTAAAATAACAAAAATTAGTGAGGGATATTTAGTGAGGGAAAACGTGAAATCCCTCTCTAATTCTGTCACTAAATTTTGCGACCAAGGAATTTGTGAGGAATTTCATTTTTTTGGTCGCTAATTTTCCTCGTTAATTTTGCTTTTTCTAGTAATGTCAGTTGAAAAATTTAACAGGTCTAATCATGATAGGTGAGCTGACGACATTATATTATATGTTGAAGGTCAAGAATTTAAATAACATATCACTAAAGAGATTGACAAGATGGATGAGAATGAAAAAATTATGTGGAAGAAGATTGATGCTTAGCTATGTAGTGTCATTAAGTCTACTTTTTATCATGTATGTCCTCATGTATTGTGTGAGTCGGTTTGGAGTTAGGATAAAAACGTTATGTCGATGAAACATTGTGTATGTATAGAGTATGCCAAAGATTGATGAATATATCATGTTGAAGAAGATATATGGTTCTTTCTCTATATATATTAGTAACATTCATACTGATGGCGCAAGTGATCCAGCTGAAAGGCTAGCAAAGTATTTTATGGCTCCATAATATACTCCCTCCGGTTTAAAATGTAAGAAACTTTTTATTTATTAGATTCATTCAATAAATGATATATGTGGTCCATTTTAGCCTTCTTCAAGTTCTAGCAAAGTATTAGACTAGAATCGCTCTCGCGGAGGATCATCCAACTCCAATCCCAAATATGAGCACTACAATCGACTCACACACACTATTGATAATTGTTGGAAATTCATGGTAAGCCTCCATGTTTGATAACTGGATCCTGTTGATTTTGTTCAAGCCACATCTACACCTCAAGGCTTTTAGGCAACAAAAGCAATTTTTGACATTTCCACTTATCTTCTTTCAGAGTGACTAGAAGTTACATTTTGTCAGAGTCAAAAATTCTAATATACCCCTATTTGATAAGAATAATTTAATAAAAGATATATTTTCTCTATTTCTTTTTTATATTTTTTACTTAACATATGTAAAATGGTCCATTTAAAATACTCATTATGGGACGGAAGGAGTATTTGATGTTTTTTTTTGCAAATACGAAAACATACTTAAATAATATTGATATGAGTATGTGTTCATAAAAGACATTTTCATATAATGATTGACTTTGAAAAGTATTTAAGAATCGAGGGAGTATGATATAAAACTGAAATCATTGTAATTATTTTCCACTAGTCAAAAGGACTGTGTGAAGATATACTTTGACATGGTATTACAATTACTCAATGCAACAACACAAATTCTCTCTTACACATGTACCGACCCCCTTGCCAAACCCCCTTTCTTCACAATAATCAAGACACATCCTTTTGTTATTTGGACATGACCTAATGGGATAGCAATACTCGTTTGGAGGTGCTAATGTTGTTGTAGGACGTAATGTTGAAAGAGGTATTACATAGCCCGCTGCTCCTGTTACAATTAATAGAATGTTGTAAAAAATTACGCGCACAAATTTAAAATTCATAAATAAATTTATATAAAATATTTCAATTATTATTTTATATTTTTTTATTCAACAGGTTTGATTATGGATCATTCTACATATACCAACAAATATTATATCAACATATTAGAAGAAGAATTATTTGAACCTAATAAAAGTGATTAATGCGTACTAATGTTCATTGAATATGACTTTTTTTAAGTAGCTTTTGTTTGACAAAAAATTTTCAAGTATTTAATCTTTATATTGATATTCATATGAGTTTTTTTTTTTTTATAAATATTGTTCAATATTACGTCCTTTTTTTACAGATCATCCAATATTAATTAAAACTTGTAAACATGTCAAACATTGTACATATTTTTATGAAAAACATTATTCTCAATGTTAGAACATAATTTTAATTTCATTCTCGTTGTGTAGAGATGATTGTATTATAATTCTAAAGAAAAGTACATGAAAAAATAGATAGAGAAAAAGGAAATTTGTTACCTGGACACAAAACATAAACAATGCAAAGAACACAAATGAAAAAGTGCACACGGTTTATGCCGGTTGCCATGTTCTCTTGAATGATTCTTTCAAAAATAAGTGATCTCTTGAATGATGAATGAAAAAATACATTGACGACAATAAGCTATTTATTGAGTGTTCTAAATTTTTTTATTATTAAATTAGTATTTCTAGTCAAACATATTAATTATTATGCGAATGTTTAATTAGTATACTTGTGTTTAATCACTTTAAACATATTGGTCTCATTAAAGTGATTAAACACGGGTATACTAATGTTCATTGGATATGACTATAATTTTTTTCAAGTATTTAATCTCTCTTTTTTGGTAGAAGTATTTAATCTCTATTAATATTCTATATCATTTTCTAAAATAAAATGGTATATGGCCAAAAAATCTAAAATAAAATTAGCTTTTGTGTAAAAAATATATATAAATAATCAATTTTAAATTTATCTTTCAAGCTCTATTTTTTCAAATAACCTAAAAGTAGCTTACAAATTTAATAAGTGCGTTTGAAATTTTTTTTGGTTGAAGGGCTGTTTGGCGTGCTTCTTTTTTTTACCAATTGTGTTTGGCGTGCTTTTGGTTAGCATGTTTTGTTTCTTTTTTATTTCATTTTTATTACATAACATATTGAGTCAATTTTTTGCAATCACTATATAACATTTTTATACTTTTTCAATATATATATATATATATATATACACCCATATATCTTTTTTATACATTTCTTTTGACGAAATATCTTTTTTATATATGTATTCTATCAAATCATAATATTACATTATTTTATTAGTTAAATCTCTATAAATATCTACATTATGAGATATGAGTTTAATCAAATCCTTATAGATTTTGGTTAGGATCACTTTCACAGTTTTTTTTTAAGTAATGTCTATATAGAACATTCTAATTAATTATAAAACATTCTTTCAAAAAAAAAAATTATAAAACATCGACAAATATCGTGTACAGTCTAAAATCATTTATAGATAATAGTTTAAAAATGATTAAAGTTATTAATATATAAGAGATCTCATCTTATCATGACTAAGCATTAATATATAAGATAATAGATAATAGTTCTTTTTTTTAGGGAAATAATAGATAATAGTTCTAAAAATTATACTTTTGAAAAAAATAATATTTGTCATTTTTAAACTATTCTTTTCACACATTGCTGATTAAATTAAAATCCATATTTATGTAAAATTCTAAATATAGACTATAGATAAGTACTTTGTGCAATCTAAAAGCATGAATCATTAACCGGTTAAAATAAGTAAAATTGTTAGTACTAGATATTGTCTTTGATGCACCCTTTTTTAGTTTTCTATAAATCTAAACAAATAAGTTCTTGTAGGAATTGTTCGGTCATCTCTCAAGAGAACATGGCTACCAACATCAACCGCGTGCACTTTTTCATTGCATTCCTATGCATTGCTTCTGTTTTGACTCTAGGTAACAAACTAATTACTTGTTCTATCAATTTTTAATAGAATTATTTATGTATAATATAATTAATTCTCTAAGGGAATGGAACATTGTGAGTATGTTTTTGTATTTAAATTTCAATTGATAGTTGCATATCTTTGTCAAAATTCAATTGTTCATCTATTTATTTATACAATTACAATTTTGTTTGACATTGTACAATAATAATACATTAGTTTATGGGTATTAATGCGTGTACAATTTCTAGCATTATACTAATGTTGATTGATTGTAGGAGGAGCAATTGATGGAATACCTCCTTGGAATTATTGCATTAGCATAGGGTTATGTTCAAATAAAGCTTGTGGTGATTATTGTTTAAAAGAGCAGTTTTATTTGGGTGGCAGGTGTAATGCAAATGGCGAGTGTTGTTGCAATGGATAATTGTACCTCCTTCTTGAAGTGTTGGTATAAATGTAACTACACATATATTCCTATGTTTTATGACTAGTGGAAGAATAAATGTACTTGATTTCAGTTTGAAGTCACATATTTTAATAATTTATTATTAATCTTTTATGTATTATATATATATATTAGCTATCTTTATTACACAATAGTCTAGTACATGTGATTGATGTGCAGTGTTCGAGTGTTGTAAACCCTGCAACATTGAATTTGATTCCAAATCATTGAAACATCCATCCTTTTGATGTTTAAAGAAAAAGTTTTTCACAAATAAACATTATCCATCACTAGTAAATCATTCAACTCCTAAAAATTAATGATCATTGTATCATCTGTACCAATATTATACAAAGACAACTTTAAAGTGAGTTAACCCTGACTACTAATTTTGGTTGGAATTTATTTGGACAAGTTTATGGCGGTTCATTATTTGTACAATTGATCAATACAAATTCTACGGTTAATTTTGAAATGCGCTTTTGTGCTCCTTCGGTGAACGAGGAACATTGATTGTGTGCGTGAAATAGTAGTTAATAAGCGGTTGAACATTCATCTTATGTCGCGTGCGTGAGAGTGATGCTCACATGCACTAGCTTGTTTGATTTCAAATTCTTATGTTTTAATTGTTTCAACATCCTTTATGAGCACAAAGAAATGTGAGTCAATATTGTTCTTCAAACCAACTTTATTCCCAAAGAGAATATGAAATTTTACATGTTTAGATCGAGAGAAAAATATTTTCGAAGATAAACTTGAATTACTATTAGAAAAATTGGTTTAGCATCAGCTAAAAGCTCATATTAATTGGCTAACCACTCAGACACTAATAGTGATTTAGCGTCGCCATATCATTGATGTTGTGGTAAACTATAGAAGGCTTGAATCTAATAGTAGCGTCCATTAGTTTCTTCCAATGCTAATCTTAATGTCGGTAGAGCTACCAAAAATTTGATATCAAGATCAATCATTAAACAACGCTAGCATTTGTCAGATGAAGTGACGCTAGTTAGGATTCTCTTATGAATAATTTTAAAAAGGGAAATCTCTAAAAGCTTTTAAAAAGGAATATAAAAAAAATAAATTAAAACTAATTTGGTAGTCAAAAAATTCTTCGATTTAGGATTCTCCTTCATTTAGCATTCGATGGGTTTTTTAGGTAAGCATATAAGGACTTTAATGGAGATAACATCTATTTTTGAAATATTTTTATTTTATTACAATATAGTTAATCAACTATAGTTAGTTGATAGAGTAACTGGAGTTAAATACTTAGTTGAGAGTTAGTTAGAGTTAGTCATTCAAACTACAACTAATAATCTCTATATATAGAAACAACTATTGTATGCATTCATTATCTTTTATAAATCTAATCTACAATATAAACAAATGAAACTCTTTACATCCAAAATTACACGGGGCATGTTATAGTCTCAATTTTAAATAATACCAATTTAATTAATGCTAAAATATTTCAAATTTTAAATATGGTATATGTTTGGCAGTGATATTTCAGTCGCAATAAACACCTTCCATATACCGGCTCTATATTTTAAGAAATCATTCGATTTATTATTACGATCAAAATGATATCTAGAAAGTCAATTTCTTGATATCAAATCAAACAAGAAGCTGCGCCTATAAAAAAAAAAAATCAAACAAGAAACTATCAACCGCCGATAAATGAAATTAAATTCAAATAATTCAAAACATACAACAGTCCTAAAAAGAATGTTGACAATTGATCTAATTCAAGACTATTGTTGAATTGTTTCTTACCCATTAAAATCAAATTAAAACCAAAATAAAATAGTGAAAGGTAATGATTTTTTTTGTTACAGAGAGTAAATTGAAGTAACGGGACAAATTATTTTCTCCCATCCTATTCTCATCACTATTATTATTTGGGTTATGCTAACCTGTGCCCCCGGAGCACTGGTTAAGCATAAAAAAAAGGAATTTATTACCATAAAAGGAAACTTTGTTGACTTATTTATGAATTAATTACACAGTTTTCAATGCAATAATTACTATATAATTTCCCTTTTTAGTATCCTTAACCAGTACCCCGGGGACACCGGTTAGCATTTCCCTTATTATTTTTTAAGAATGATTTCCTATCGAAAAAAGAAGAAGAATTAAGCCATCAATTACGTGAGTATAATCATTCCTCCTCCTTCCTTAATGAATTGCTCTGAGACAATCTTTATGTAAACTCATCATATTCCAATGTGTTGCTAACGGTAAGTAATTGTTTCTTTTGCTATCAACGTTCAACATATTTATTTTCCCATATATTTGTTTGCGGATGACAATATGGCTACTCAATGTTCCTCAAATTCATCAAGAACTTATCAGATTTATATGTTAAAGTATGAGTCAGATTTAATTCCTTCCAATTTGGTTGTGTTTCTTCTAATTGGGAGGAAACTTAAAACGAGATTTCTTTTATCGGTTTTATTTACAATGTGTTCATTATTTTGCAGAGACTTCTATATATTGAGAACAAGGTAGTTTCCTATCTATAATAAGGCTCAAGGTCGTATTCTGTAACACTCTCAAATCCCACATATAATATTTAATAATAAAATCAACAGATAATCACAAACGTTTAAGGTATTATGTCATCTTTGATCCCAAGACTTGAATAAATCATCATAATCATAAACAGTTGCAGCGGAAATAACGTTTCAGACATCATAATGTCATAATCTTCAAAATCTTAGATACATCTCATAATGAACTCAATGGTTCCTCAAACATAAAATCTATAGAGTAAATAAATCTCTAACATCCTAATCAGAGCACTGCTACTAAGTCTCCAAAGGTAAAAGCATAGAAAGGAAGGTAGGCCTCAACCGTCCTCGGGAACTCACGTCGATCAAGCGCTCTCAACCTGCACGTCTACACCACGAGGATGTAGGTGACCAAAAAGCCACTGGAGGGTAAGATATACGTTCAACGTAAAGAATGTATGAACTCAAACATAGTATTAAGGAAACAAAAATCACATATAAATACACATACTCCTTTCCTAAAATATTATAATCACATATAATTCCTTCCAATCAATTAAACAAATGCAAAAACTATCAAATCGTCATTACAAGGTATAACAAGTATTCACACTACCATTCTATCGGGTAGCACTTGGGTGCCTTTGGCTTCGGTGCCTTTCGGTGCCTTTGTCTCTATCTCTCTCCTAACCAATAATTCTCTCTCATCAAAATAATTTATTTTAATCATTCCACCATCACTCTCTTTCCTCTAAAATACACTAAAGTCACCAAAGTCATCCAACACAAAGTCACTGAAGTCCCACCCCATTCTATCGCCAAGTTGTATATACATCATTTACACTTCATCATTGTCATCACAATTACACAACGCATGCCACTCCCATTGTGTCTGAGAATTTGTTAGCAACAACTTGCTATAGTAGTAGCAATAGTAGTGGTGCAACCTTTCTTTCCACTCTCACTCTTACTCTTGTAACAAACTTTATTTTTCCATTTTTCTCTTCATTCTACCTTTTACAGGTTCATCAGTACTCTTTTCTTCTTTCATTTTCAAAACTAAAAACTATTACCGTTTTTACTCATCTCCACTTTTTTTTTTGTTTTTAACTTTTGATGTTGTTGTGTTCTTTCAGCTCTGCCTTTGCTTGTTTCTCTTGATTCACAGTTTAGCTTTACCAGGTTAGTTTCAAACTTCAAACCCATCCATTACTACTCTTTTATTCATTACTTTTAAAGTCACATATTTTAATAATTTATTATTAATGTTTTATGTCTTTTATATTAGCTATCTTTATTACACAATAGTCTAGTACAAGTCATTGATGTACAGTGTGCGGTGTTCGAGTATTGTAAACCCTGCAACATTAAATTTGATTCCAAATCATTGAATCATCCATCCTTTTGATATTTAATGAAAAAGTTTTTCACAAATAAACATCGTCCATCACTAGTAAATCATTCAACTCCTAAACATTAATGACCATTGTATCATCTATACCATTATTATACAAAGACAACTTTAAAGTGAGTTAACCCTAACTACTAATTTTGGTTGGAATTTTTTTGGACAAGTTTATGGCGGTTCATTATTTGTACAATTGATCAATACAAATTCTATAGTTAATTTTGAAATGCCCTTTTGTGCTCCTTCGTGTGAGCGAGGAACATTGATTGTGTGCGCGAAATAGTAGTTAATAAGCGGTTGAACATTCATCTTATGTCGCGTACGTGAGAGTGATGCACACATGCACTAGCTTGTATGATTTCGAATTCTTATGTTTCAATTGTTTCAACATCCTTTGTGAGCACAAAGAAATGTGAGTCAATATTGTTCTTCAAACCAACTTTATTCCCAAAGAGAATATGTAATTTTACATGTTTAGATCGAGAGAAAAATATTTTCGAAGATAAACTTGAATTACTATTAGAAAAATTGGTTTAGCGTCAACTAAAAGCTCATACTAATTGGCTAACCACAGACAATAATAGTTATTTAGTGTCGCCGTATAATTGATGTTGTGGTTAACTATAGAAGGCTTGAATCTAATAGTATCGTCCGTTAGTTTCTTCCAATGCTAATCTTAATGTCGGTAAAGCTACCAAAAATTAGATATCAAGATCAATCATTAAACGACGCTGGCATTTGTCAGATGAAGTGACACTAGTTAGGATTCTCTTATGAATAATTTAAAAAAGGAAAATCTTTAAAAACATTTAAAAAGGAATATAAAAAAAATAAATTAAAACTAATTTGGTAGTCAAAAAATTCTTCGATTTAGGATTCTCTTTCATTTAGCATTCGATGAGTTTTTTAGGTAAGCATATAAGGACTTTAATGGAGATAACATCTCTTTTTGAAATATTTTTATTACAATATAGTTGATCAACTATAGTTAGTTGATAGAGTAACTGGAGTTAAATGCTTAGTTGAGAGTTAGTTAGAGTTAGTCATTCAAACATCGGCTAATAATCTCTATATATAGAAACAACTATTGTATGCATTCATTATCTTTTATAAATCTAATCTACAATCTACAATATAAACAAATGAAACTCTTTACATCCAAAATTACACGTGGCATGTTATAGTCTCAATTTTAAATAATGCCAATCTAATTAATGCTAAAATATTTCAAATTTTAAATATGGTATATGTTGGACAGTGATATTTCAGTCGCAATACACACCTTCCATATACCGGCTCTATATTTTTAGAAATCATTCAATTTATTATTACGATCAAAATGATATCTAGAAAGCCAATTTCTTGATATCAAATCAAACAAGAAGCTGCGCCCACAAAAAAAAAAATATCAAACAAGAAACTATCAACCGCCGATAAATGAAATTAAATTCAAATAATTCAAAACATACAACAGTCATAAAAAAGAATGTTGACAATTGATCTAATCTATATCTATATTTTATAAATTTGAGACTTTTTTTTCAAGTTTCAATATGGAAATTTTTTTCTATTCATATGAGATTGACATGTGGCACTCTTGAGAAACCAAGCATTTGGATTCCAATGATCTTCCATGTAGCATTCTCAAGCATTTGGATTTCAATAAATTTCCATATTTATATTTGTAACCATATACATCATTTGTATTATAATTTAATTTAATGTAATATTAGTATTAATAGTAATTTTTTTCGAATACAAATTATAGGTGTAACTATGACCGATGGATCCCTATCAATTTTTTTTTGCCAATCCATGAATTCTTTTTATGCGGTAATGAAATTAATGAAATGAACTAACTTTTATTCTTATTTTCATGATGATAATGTACTGATAATAGACTAATGAAATGAACTACTTTTATTCTTATTTTCGATTTTTTTTTTTGTTACATATAATTGACATTTAGATAGTAACTTTTTTTTTTGGAGGGAAGATAGTAACTGAAATTTGATATAAAGAAAACAAAAAAAATTTAAAAAATCTTTTAAATGCATTGAATATGCATTAATCTTATTTTTAATTTGGTCAATGATTTGCATAAGATTTTTTTTGCTAAAAAAACTTCAAATTTCAAATCTCTATCTCTATCTCTATTATAAACATTTGTCTTCCTTCAAATTAAAAGTACACGTTGCATCTCCATGTTTCTCATCTTATTTAATGTTTTCTTATCATCCAATCAAAATGGATTATGACACATTTATTTTATACCAACCAATAGAGAAAAGGATCATGACTCATTTGTTTTTCATGAGCCAATCAAAATGGAACATGGCTCATTTGTAAATTAATTCATGGTTTTTTTTACCCTATATATAGAAATTCGTTTTTCATCATTTTCATTTTTCTCCATAAAAAAGTTATTGTGTGTTTTTATTTGCATCATTGTAGATTATGGGTTTTTTTTTATTTATTTGAAACTTAGTGCTAAGTCTATCTTTTTAAGGTTCCATTGAAGAACATGTGACTCTAAATTTTTAAAATTGATTTATTTTCTCATTTCAATCAACTATATATTATTATATTGTATATTTCCATGTATATTGCTCAAATACACAAGTTTATGTTAAGATACTCATGTTCTAACGACTTATCGCATATATCTAATCACGTACCTTGGATAATGCACATTTTAAATTTGCGACATATATTTTCAGATAGAGGGAGTATTTCTTTTCCCAGTTATTAGTTGAAGCAGAATAAAATACAAGATGGAGTTATGTTGCTAACCGGTGCCCCCGGGGCAATGGTTAAGCATACCATAAAAGAGAATTATTACCATAAAAGGAAACTGTTTTTGACTTATTATAAATTAATTACATAATTTCAATGCATTAACTACTATATAATTTCCTTTTTCATATCCTTAACCAGTGCCCCGGGGACACCGGTTAGCATTTCCCTTATTTTTTTAAGCAATTTTCATTTATTTCTCGAAAAAAGTTAATGCAATACATGAAAGAGTTTTGCATTTAATAAAAAAATATAGTGTGATAATGCGGGAACAACAAGGATTTAATAGTCCTCGTGAGCTTAACATGGTTGGTATGGACAATGCATAATATATGCAAGCATGCAATTCAAAAGATATATTACAAACTCAACTTTGAAGTTAGTGGACTATTATTAGGCACAATTTTAACATAGACAAAGTGTATCACACTAAATTTACAAGGGTTGACAAAGATGATTTAACATGAAATCTGTATCATTTCACTTCACGGGCTGGTATCTTCCAAGATGAAGTCCGTTTTTTAATTTGTTCTTAAGTTAGTTTTGCGATGAAACATAAGTTTTTAATTTCTATTAACAAAGGTTGTGTTCCGTTTAAATTGATTTAAGTTATTAAAATTAGATGTTTATTTTAATAGATTCATTTGCATGTATATCACATTAGTTTTTGGATCACAGACCTTCTATTTATAACCGTGAATAAGCATTCTTAGATAGTTTATTTATTTATTTTTTAAAAAACTCATGTTTAAATAGAACCCACTTCAACTTTTATTAATTAAATTACAAAATTTTCTATTAAACTCAAATATAAAAAGAATATTTTTTGTCAAATAAGATCAAAAGATGTCATTAAAATAATAAAATAGTTTAAACAATGTTATAAAAATAGTCGATGAAGGTTGGCACATTTGATAAAAACCGCAAAATCGTATGTTCAACTTCCATTGTCAACCTAATTACCTCTTCTCCGAAGCCCAAAATAATAATATCATTTAAATGAAGGGAAATAATTGAATAAAAAACCAATTCTAAGATATGTATAACCCTTTATATATATGATATACATACATTTTGACATGTATTTTAAATATTATCAACATAAATTAAAATATTATCTTTAAAAAACATAAATTAAAATATATAAACAAAAAATCAGAAGAAAAAAAAATCCCTGCAAGGCACGGTTTCAAACTAGTACATTTTACATGGGAATTTTTTTATTAAAAGGACTTACCCAGAAAGACTTGTTCTTTTATTTTATTTTATTTTTTTTCCTATTTGTTAGCGAAATTGGTGCCTTCTCGATTAAAGTCAAACAAAATTGTTGCCTCCAATAATTGTATAGATCTTCTTTAAAAAAAAATTGTATAGGTCTATTAATTTAATTTTTTTTTTAAGAATATCTTATTTTCACGGTTTAATAGGGGAGAATAAAAAAGAAAAAATGAGCGTAGGAGAGAGAAAGAGTGGCGGTCAGTCTAGGGCATACCTAGGGCAACCGCGCTGGAGCTTTTCGCCGGAAGAGAGGTACAACGGGGATGTGGGGTCCAGCCAGGGTGGCAGAAATCACAGGGATAGGGGAGATTGAACTGTCGTGCGGTCTAGGAAGAGGAAAACGACGAAACCTGACAGGTCAAAGGTATCAGAACGGCATGGAAGAGCGGCTAAGGGAAAGGGACAAGAATGGCAATCACAGGAAGTTGTAAAGGATTATCGCGGTAACAATGGTTCTTATTGGACTGAGGTAGGGTTTCCAGGAATCATGGAGCTGGAGGTTTTGATTTTTATGATGAGAAGCGTGGTCGGTTCGAATTCAGGGAACATCGGCGGTAACAAGGTATCTTTTTACGTTACAAATTTTCCAGGTTTTATGCCGCTGTTTCGTCTTTGTCAATTCTTTGAAGTTTTTGGTATGCTTTCGGATATGTATGTTGCACGTTACCGGAATGCACGAGTACAATTTTTTGGGTTTGTACGGTTTGTGAATTATAGAGACAAATTAGCACAAGCGTTGAATAATGTTTGGCTTGGAGATTGTCGAGTGTGGGCACACGAAGCACGTTGCGATCGGTTTGCTCAATTTGATGTTGAACCTAGGGATTCTTTTTCTGGAGTGAGGGTGGAGGAGGTTGCTGGGAAGGGTAAGAAGGTTGTTAGGAAGAAAAAAATATATTCAGAGGGAGCACAAGAAGGTGGA
>Ga0315913_1003913_pt1 | contig 17964 bp, 10 predicted proteins | sample MpolsnodulesMG_FD_207736 | JGI IMG/M metagenome (GOLD analysis project Ga0315913, IMG submission 207736) | Medicago polymorpha root nodule microbial communities from Los Angeles, California, United States - small nodules | ecosystem: Host-associated > Plants > Roots > Nodule | place: USA... | reverse complement strand
TTTTTTTTTTTTTTTTTTATCAAAACAAACATTTGGTATTTACACCCGAAGGATAGAAGCTATATGGGGGATCGATCAACTTTGGTTTCACTTGTATAAAATAAAATAAAATAAAAATTGACAATTACGGTTGGGCTAAATATATGTAACTATAAAGAAATACACGCTGATCGTAGCAATAACTTCAGAACTTCCGTTGATCTTTCATATGATATTTTCGTTTTTTGAGAGGATCATATGATATTTTCATCTGCAGCTAAATCTTTTTTACTTTTATATAATTAAACAACTTGTATCATTTTAAAAGACAAACTTAAGCTTTCATAAAAAATTAAAAAAAACACAATCAAACAATTGGTTTTTTTTCCTAGCTGAATAAGACTTAAACGATGCAATATAAATAAGTTTTTTTTTTTTTTGGGTAGATCAATATAAATAAGTTTTATTTAAATAAAAAATAAAAATAAGTTTTATTTAACATATTTTACTATTCTATCATATTGCAAAGATATTTTCAAAAAAATATCACTTTACAAAAGTATTTACTTTTTGTAAATTTTTGTCAAATTTTTTTAACATACGAACATGTCTATAAGAATCAAATATTAGAGAAAGTTTTTTTTTTTAAGAAAAATATTAGAGAAAGTTGATGACTCATTTTGTTACAACTAGCAATTGTTGAAGTTACAGATAGATTTTGATAAATAAAATTAGTTCAAATAAAACAACTAAAACTTTTATTTTAGTAAAATAATACATAATTCTTAATCTTATTAGACAAAATTATTTAATAGTATTATTTTAGTCACACCAAAAACATAGTGTTGAATCTACCCCCATGTAGAACAAGCTTTTTACTCAAAAATAAAAAAAGGTAGAACAAGTTTTTTTTTTTTTTAGGAATGTAGAACAAGCCATGTGCAACAGTACAATACAAAATCTAAAATCATTGTAGTTTATTAAAGTAAAACTTGTCAATTTTTCCTTTGTAACCAAAAAAAAAAAGTAAAACTTGTTAATTGTATATATATATCATTCACATTATAAACTTGAAGATTTTTGAAAAGGAAAAAAAGAAACAAGGATGTCTTTTCAGACTTTTTTTATGGGTGTCTACAACAAAGTCATTATTTTTTTGTATAAATTAACAAACTTCACTCTATTATTGTGAGATGTATATAAAAATATTTTTAATTAGTAAACATCATAATTGGATGTTTGGGTCGGTTGAAAAATGTACAATAACCTATAAACATGCAATTATATTGTGCTATTATTTTACCAGCATTTCGCATTTTACAAGGTCGTAAAATTGGTATAAATAACAAACTTCACTCTATTATTGTGAGATGTATATAAAAATTCTTTTAATCAAGAAGCATCATAATGGATGCTTGGATCGGTTGAAAAATGCACAATAACTTATAAGTATACAATTATATTATGATATTGTTTTACAAACATTTCACATTTTCTAAGGTCGTAAATATGAAAGCACAAATATAATATCAATTTTCCTATCGAGTATAATAGTATGTAAGTCTTTGACTTGTTGGTATGTTTTCCATATCGAGTTCAATTTTTGAAGCATTGAAGCTTACTTATCCTTTGATTGATAAGTGTTTCAACCATAATTGATATTCTAGTGTTAAAATTCACATTATTTCAATAGTTGATTATTGTTATCCAAGTAGCACCAAAGATATGTCGTTCATGGATTAACATAATCAATTATTTAATGGGGACAACGATGGTCTTGAGGCAACTATTCAACTCTTTTGATGGGAACAACGATGGTGTGATTACCGATGAAGAACTAAATAATCTCGAGATTTTTACATTTTCTTATTAAATTTAAATTTATGTATGTATGGTCAACTTGCAAAATCACCAACTCAGTTAACAAAATCACTGAGTTTGACAACCTTATTTTCGACTTCAAGCTCTACAACAGTGAAAAACAGAACTAGTATGAGAAAACCAGAGTTCAATGAAACTCCTAATCAATAGTAATTCCTGTCTCTTGAAAATTTCTTCTATTATAATGTTCTACTTGTGTGATAATAAACATAAGAACCTCTGTTATACACTGTCATAGAATGTTTCTTTCTATCAATTCTGTTTTATCTTTAATTTCATTGAGATTACATACAAATTATTAAATGTTTGCAAGTTACATGTTTTTATGTACCTCTGTTGCCATCTGACTTTGTCAAGTTAAAGGAAAGCATTCTTAATGCTCTGGAACAAGGACTTAGCTAAGGACTTAGCGTTGAACATTTTTTATACATTTATCAGAACCATTTCATTTCTACTCATATTGAGGCAGCATGGACTGTATTGAGGAAATTTGGTTACAATGATGAACTAAAGCTTGCTTGTCATATAATTCCACCAATTATACATACTTTTGATCATGTTTCTCTCTTTATACAATTTTCTATTTTTACTTACTTGTGTGTGTTTAAGTGGCTCTATATTATTTGTTATGCTATTATTAACACAATAGATGGGTTATTATATCATATATCACATGATATAATATATGTTCCATCTCATTATATTTACATTTCATTTAATGTCTGCAGAGTGTTGAATTGTCAGGTGTTGAAATTGCTTTCTTAGAGAGAATTTTTAATGAGTTTGATACTAATCATGTATGTCATTTTTTTCTCCAATCTTTTTCAGATATTTTCTCAACCGTCTTTATTGTCATACATACTAACTAAGGACAAATTATCCATTCATTTTCTATCAGCTAGGATGGGATTCTACAACATTTAGAACTAGTTGTATTTTTTTCTACGTTTTCTGAAAGGTAGATTGTTTTCTTTATATTTTGTGCTTAGAGACCAATTTATTTTAGCATCGACTTTTCTTCATAAGTTGGGAATGACTTAGTGATGTGGAAGATTTCTTATTTCTCATGTTGTGTAAGAAAGTGGTATATTCTTTTGACTTTTTGTTATTCAATGATCTTACAAAGCCCATGGATTGGGCTCCCATATGAGCAGACGGTTGGAGATCTATTTCAAAGATTGTTATTAGATTCTCTAGTCTATTTTACGTGATGTATGATTGTACTAGGTCTTTAGAAAAAATTATCGTTGTGATTATTTAAAAATATTTGTGTTTAGTTATTGAGAAACAATAACATGTAACAAACAATTATAATTCACAATAAACATATATCAATGTTGTACATTAACTATTAAACATGATATATTAAAACATATCAGTTTAAATTGTTTTGTTTGTTTTAGTTATGTGTAATTTTGTTTTGTTTTGCCTGTGTATTTTTATTTTGCTTGTTTTAATCAGTGATGTCTTGTAGGCCTTCTTATTGTTATTGGTTTACAACCAGCTTTAGTTTTTGTATTGAAGGCATCTTAGGGTTATGGAGGTGTATTTTTGGCGGGCTGTTAACTTTCATGTGATGTACTGATGATGCTATTTTTCATCTAGTGTGATCACATGATTTGGTGGCCTCTCAAACCCTTCATAGTAGGTGGGGGGAGTGTTCACTAAAGATGCTTCTCTAGATGTCATTAATAATGTGAATTATTTATCAATTCTTTTTTTTGTAAATTTAAAAAATAGTACAATTGTTGGCCCGTAGGACAATACTGACAGATTTGGTCCAAATGTACATTATTGAAGAAGCAAAATCTGGAGTGGATCTTACAAAACATGTTCTAATTATAAAATTAAGGCTTAATAGGTCATTTGGTCCCTTAATTAATTTCAAGTTTTCATGTTGGTCCATAATTAATAAAACTTACGTTTTGGTCCCTTAATTTCCCTTCTGTCTGTCAAAAAAACTCCTTCTGTCAAATAAACTACATTCCGTTTGTTTTGCCATCTTCATCTCTTTCCTTCATCTTCTTCCTCATCTTCATACCATCTTCATCATCAATCTTCATCAAAAAGTCCACAAGAAAAAAAAAACAAATAACAACATTCAAATCACTCAACTTCTTCAAAAACACATTCAAACTCATAAACCCATAAAAGAAAAAGAAAAACCAGATTTTCACTTATGAATTAAAGAATTCAGAAAGAGGCAACATTAATATCACCTTCATATCATCTTCACCAACATTAATAAAAAAAATCCAGAAAAAAAAAATTGATTCCATTTTACTCTTATGGAAGGGACATGTGATGCAGCAAATGATTTTCACAAATGATTATCACTAGTTCATCTTGCATTTTCGCAAATGATTCTTTATCTTCTTCATCTTCCATTTTCACAAAAGGTGCAACAAATGATTTTCACCCCAGGCCTTCATCTTCTTCAAAAAATGTAACTCAAAAAATCACCCATTTTACTAGTTTATTTTACTCTTCCATTTTAGAACAACCACTGCAACAACAATCTCAGATCTGCAACAATCTTAATATTTTCGTTCATTCATTCATTTTTAAAATGGAAGAATAAAATTAACAACAATCTTCATTCATTTTCGTTCACCCATTTTCAGATCCATTTTACTCTTCCCACCTCAAAATCAATTTCAGATTCAGGGAGAGAGAAACAGAAAACGAAATAGATCCATATCGGGTGGAAGAATAAATCCACATCGGGTTTGATCTGGTTTGCGTTTGGGTTCTTGGTTTGGTTTTACTGGGAAAGATTTTTCTTGTTTCCTCCATTGATGAACACTGTTAAGTGTGTGTTGCAATTCAATGGTCGAGATTCTTCTGAACGTTTTTTCCATTTGCGTTTTGTGGGAGATGAAGAAACGGTGGTGGAAATGGTGTTTTTGGGGTTAGGGATTTGAAGAAACGGGGATAGTAGGAACGATTTAGAATGCATACCGGATCGATGAAAATTGTGTTTCAGGATTTAGAATGCGTACGGAATCTATGAAAACCGATTGTAGGAAGGATTTTGTGTTTCTGGATTTTTTTTCCTGGAATGTTGATGAAGATGATGATGGTGTTGATGAATGTGATGATGAAGAAGTATAGGGAAGATGAAAAAAAGGAAAATTAATCACGTGTTGTTGACTCACCGTAAGATAAAATAGACCTGCGTAATTCATTGGTCCTCCTTTAAAAAAAATAATCTAACGGTGTGCATTAAAAAAATTAATAGGATCTATGGTGGTCCACTCTTAAGGTTAGTCCACCATAGACATTTGAAGTTAAAGTTAACAGCGAGGGATTTTTTTAACAGACGGAGGGAGAATTGAGGGACCAAAACATGAGTTTTATTAGTTATGGGACCAAAATGAAAACTTGAAATTAATTAAAGGACCAAATGACCTATTAAGCCTAAAATTAACATTTAAACATAAAACTCCTAATATTATATCCTGCCAAAAAGTCCCAGATTGATATAATATCAGGCTTACACCTTCATGTCAATGGTAATTGATTTCTTACTGACTTACTCATTGATCTGAATATGAATGTAATTTTAGTGTGGATATTAAGGGATGTTTGGTCCGTGCATTTTTCAGTGCACGTGTCATTTAATTTGCATTAGATTTTCTTAATGTATACTATATGTTTTCTGGACAGTGGGCACTGACAACACTTTTAAACCCAACTTTAGATGTTGAGAACCTTGTGCACCTTGGTTACAATGATCCTAGATCAGCAATTCACATCACTACGAAGCAACACATAGATCGGAAAAGTAAGCATTGTGAAAGAAATGTATTGCAGTGCTTCATTTTTTGGGTCAATAAGGCAGCAAAATCTACTCTTTTGAATAATTTGATTGAAAGGTATTTCTGTTATCAATGAAGGTTTTGTAACACAACTTTAATGATTGAGAATCATATATTGATGTTGTTTAATTCATAATGCAGGTCATTCTCTAAAGCTTACAGTCCTACTGAGTCAGAGCAATATGTTGTAAATGTTGTTGATGGTTATGAGGTAGTTGATATTTGATTTGTCATTTGACAATAAATAGCACATGAATGACATTTCATAGTTTATCAACAAAAGCACATGAAATAACACATGAATGACAATAACTACCATTCATGTGCTATTTATTGTCAAATGAAAAATCAAATATCAACTACCTCATAACCATCAACAACATTCACAACATATTGCTCTGACTCAGTAGAATTGTAAGCTTTAGAGAATGACCTGCATTATGAATTCAACAGCTATAATATATGATTCTCAATCATAAAAGTTATGTTACAAGAAAACTTCAAAGATAACAGAAATACCTTCCAATCAAATTATTCAAAAGAGTAGATTTTCCTGCCTTCTTGGCCCAAAAAATGAAGCATTGCAATACATTTATTTTACGATGCTTACTTTTCCGATCTATGTGTCGCTTTCTAGTGATGTGGATTGCTGATCTAGGATCATTGTAACCAAGGTACACAAGGTTCTCAACACTTAAAGTTGGGTTTAAAAGTGTTGCCAGTTCCCACTATCCAAAAAACATATAATATACATTAAGAAGACCTAATGCAAATTAAATGATATGTGCACTGAGAAAAAATGCACAAATCAGACATCCTCTAATATACAGACCCAGATTACATTCATATTCAGATCAACGAGTAAGTCAATAAGAAATCAATTACCATTGACATGAAGATGTAAGCCTAATATTATATGAGCCTGGAAATTTTTGGCAGGATATATTATTATGAGTTCTATGTTTAGGTGTTAATTATATAATTAGAATATTTCTTGTATCAAGAGAGAAACACATGATCAAAAGTATGTATAATTGGTGGAATTATATGGCAAGCAAGTTTTAGTTCATCATTGTAACCAAATTTCCTCAGTACAGTCCATGTTGCTTCAATATGAGTAGAAATGAAATAGTTTTGATAAATGTATAAAAAATGTTCATAGCTAAGTCCTTGTTCAGAGCATTAGAAAAACTTTCCTTTAGCTTGACAAAGTCAGATAGCAACAGAGGTGCATAAAAACATGTAACCTCCAAACATTTCATAATTTGTATGTAATCTTAATGAAATTAAAGATAAATTAGAATTGATAGAAATAAATCTTTTATGGCAGTGTATCCACATAGGTTCTTATGTTTATTATAAGACACGTAGAACACTATAACATAAGACGTTTCTAAGAGACAAGAAATTACTATTTCTCATACTAGTTCTGTTTTTCACTATTGTAAAGCTTGAAGCCGTAAACAAGGTTGTCAAACTCAATTAGTGGTTTTGTTAACTGAGTTGGTGGTTTTGCAAGTTGACCATAATTTTCAATTTAAAGAACACACACGACAAACCTACATACATTTAAATTTAATAAGGAAATATAAAAACCTCGAGATTATTTAGTTCTTCATCAAAGATCACACCATCGATGTCCCCATCAAAAGAGTTGAAGATTTGCCTCAAGACCCACGTTCATCGAGGCGGAATGTTGGATCAGTTATTTAATGAATTAATTATAGATTAACATAATCAATTATTGGTGAATTATTATTAATATATAAATGGTCAATTGTTAATGTGCACTAATTATTGACGAATAGTTTTGATTGAGTTTTATTTCTGAATGGATCATGTGTTGAACCAAATGAGAGGTCTTTGCACTCAACTGTTTAACTCATCAAACAATTAAACATATGGTGAATAACTAATCTATAAACCTAAACAATGATGAAGGCAGTTCATCCTCTCATAGTTGCTCTCTTTGTTTTTCTTCGTAACACCAAAGATATGTCGTTCATCCAATCTTTCATATTGTAGATATGCCATAATTATTGTATGTGATCTATGACCAACTGTTAAAAATTCAAATTCAAACACATATTCAAATAATACACAGAGAATGGAAGGAGTGGTGACCCAAGATTGAACTCAAACACCGATAAAAAAAATTCATCACAACCAAACCAAACTACTAAACCGGAACAATGGCGATAAAGAATAAAAAAATCCAATTAGTTAACTTTGGAATGAGCTTGCATGAGAATCTATGTATTTAGTTTTCTACAATAGGATGGTTTGAATTAAAAGATGATTTAGCTACAACATAATAGGATGGGTTGAAAAACAATGATGGAACCAGGTGTTCATCAATATGCCTCTCAGAGTGTAACAACAAGGATGTAATAAGATGCATTCCTGAAAGCAAACATTGTTTCCATGTTCACTTCATCAACAATACATGCACTATTTGTCGCAACTCTGCCTCCCCTTTATGTTTTAAAGATATACCTCAAGTTATGCAGCTGAGTTATCATGATAATCATTATCTTGAACACTAGTGCTCGACAAGCTTTCTTCAATGGCCACTGTTTTATGCTCAAGAGAACCATCAATTTCCATGTCATTGGACACAATTTTAGAGCTCACAACATTTGAGGCTTGAGCACCAGTGCCATCAACCATGTTATCCTGACAATCATTATCTTGAACACTAATTCCATAATCCAAGGTCTCTTAACAAGGCACAACATTAGCCTCTATCATCTCATCGTTTACCATGGGTTCAGCACCAAAACTCAGTTTTGCCTCAATAGTTTCATTCTTCTTGGATCCTCCAACAGACTACAATTTGCCTTCTTCTACAACAATTTCCTTTTCTTCTTCAGATCCACTCTCACACGAACCAACCTCAGAACAGTTTCCATCCCGCTCCAGACTTGTCACAGAATCAGAACTATCTTCAGCCTTATTTAACCCAGACTCATTCTGACTCTTAAACAAAACAGATTTCTCAGTTTCCCCTAGGGGCGGATGCACTTAAAGGCTATGTGTGGCTAAAGCCACACACATACTTTTTCTATTTTTCTTTGATAAATAAAAGGCTTAATATCAGTTTTCGCCCCCTAAGAAAAAAAACTATAAAACCGCCCCCTAAGTCTTGCAATTGTAGCAGTTTTGGCCCCCCAAGGCCAATTTTTGGTAAAATAAAATATAAAAAATAACATGTGGCACCTCACGTAGGGTGCCACGTCAGCGTAGACCGAGTCAAAATTGGCCTTGGGGGCCAAAACTGCCACATATGCAAAACTTAGGAGGCGATTTTGTAGTTTTTTTTCTTAGGGGGCCAAAATCGCAACTTTGGAAAAGTTAGGGGGCTAAAACTGCTATTAAGTCAAAATAAAACACATTAAAAATAAGATCTTTTGAATGCTTTGTCACTTGTTAATGATACCAAAAAATAATTACAAAGAGATTAGGAACGAGGGATGGGAAAAACTTATATCTAAAGTTATTAAAATTTGCAATAAGCATGATATTGATGTGCCTGATATGGATGCACCATATTCGCAAAGGAAGAAACCTATACAACACTCTTCAACTTCTAGTGTTTCTAACTTGCATCATTATAAGAATGATTGTTTGTTTAGTATTTTAGATTTACGGTTGTAAAAGGCTAAGAGATCAATGCTAGGTTTGGTGAAGAGAATACTGAACTTTTACAATGTGTTTCATGTTTGAATCCCGCATAGTCAGTTGCAGCTTTTGATGTGAACGAATTATTAAGGATGACTGAGTTTTATCCAAATGATTTTATAGGTATGCCGAAAGTGACGTTACGCCATCAACTTAAGAATTATGTTATAAATGTTCAATCTAATCCAAAATTTGCTAAGTTGAAAAGATTTTTAGATCTTTGTGCAAAACTTGTGGAACACAAAAAAGTGCAAAACATTTGTTATGGTTTATAAGCTTTTGAAGTTGACTTTGCTCTTGCCGGTAGCAACAACAAGTGTTGAACGTGCTTTTTCAGCTATAAAACTTTTGAAGAGTCCACTATGTAACAAAATGGGTGATCGATGACTAAATGACCGTCTTTTTAACTTATATAGATAGAGATGTTCTTTTAACAATTAGTAATGATGTCATTTTAGCTCATTTTCAACAAATGTATATGAGACGATTTTCATTATAATGTATTGTATCAAACAATATTATTTCTTATTTTTAATATAATTTGTATTATTGGCTTTTTGAAATTTTAGCCCCACTTGTACCATATATCTGAATCCACCCCTGTTCCCCCATCATCATTAACATCTTCATCCGCCCCTGTTTCCCCCTCATCTTCATCAGAATCATCACTACCATCATCACTTTAATAAAATGTCCTCTTCCCCATCCTATAAAATCCAAATACAACCATAGCAAAAATATTAAAACCAATCCATAAAAATCCAACAATTAACTCAAGCAAACACATCCAAATTTCATCTTAAACCTATGTTTGGTTCAACATTTGTACCCCTAGAATCATGTTTGGTTTAGCCAAACATGATTTGAACATATATTGTCATCTTTGGCCTCCAACTTTAGAATCAATTTCAATCCCAGAATCAATTCGACCTAAAAGCTAACATTTCTATCTTCAATAATAACATGGAATTAATTCTCAAATTTATTTACATATATGCACACACAAAAGCAATTCTGACCTGAAATATCCAAACAAAAACATAAAAATATATTTTTACCGTAAATGCATCCAAACAGAAATCATTTTAGGATCCTCTCACTTTCAATCAAAACCAATTTCATGAAATCAATTTGTGTAACCAGTACCAAACACACATAAAATGATTTTGTTAATCATTTCCATCATGATAATTAATGCCGTATAACAATTGAAAAATGCAAAACTAAAACTAAGATTGCTCAAGCCGCTAGTGTGAGATATACAATTTTTGACGTTTATGTTCACATTTAAGAATATATCAGTAGAGATATATATTGTTTACGGGAAATTTTGGTTGAATGGCTAAAGGAAACCTTTCAAAACGACATTTCAGATATATGTTTAATAATAATAAGAAGAAGAAAGAAAAAAAAAACCATAAAGAAAGAGACAGAAAGAATAAAAATGAAAATAAAAGAGTAGAAAGTTGAAATTAAAAGAAAAATAGATGACGGATGAAGACATAGGTCACATGTATCAGTTTTAACCTGAAACCATCATGCATATGCTTAGATATTGTGAAGATGTTCAACAATATTAGAATCAATTCATCACTGAAGACACTCAAGCTATAAACTCTTTAGCCCCAGTTTGCATCTTGGCTTGATTGGAGTATCACAACAAAGAAAATTGAAGTTATTAACACTGATTGACCTGCATTTTTTAGAGTTTCAATTTGGGTTATATGAAAGGATTGCAATAATCTATTGTTCTTTAGATAGACCGGGCTTGATAATCACATAATCATATTATATTTCTCCGTTCTCTCCCTCTCATTTATTTCTCTCATCTCAACTTCTCTCCACAACCAAACATAGATGTCTTGATGTTGGTTTCTCTCTTGTAATGCTAGATGATATCTCTACTAGTCCTAGTTTTCTTAATAAGGACTTAAAGGGAGCCTGACCCCTATACTCGTGTCTTAGTGCTTATCTCTTACTATATAAAAAAAATGAATTATTACGGATATATTAAGAGTAAAAGAAAGGGGAAAAAAATTGTAAAACGAATCATTCTCGTTAAAACGTATTGCTTAATAAAATAGATACAAAGTTGCATAACTTTTTAAAATAGAGCACTAAAAGACGGCGTTGTTTCCGGTAAGAGACTTAATAGATCTCCTACGTTAGATTGATGAAGAACACTAATCTTATTATAATCCCTCCACACTAGAATTTTTTCACACTTTCTTCAACCTCTCAACCAAAACAACCCAGCAAAAAAAAAAACACACTTTCTTCCTCTTTCCGTTCTCTTCCTCTTCCACCGCCGACGACATCCTCCCTCCCACCCTCCGTCACTTTCTTCCACCTCGCCCTCCCTTTCTATTTCCCTCACCTCCGTCCCTCTTCAAAGATAACAAAAAGTAATAATTTTTTTTGAACAAGCACAAAAAGTAATAAATAGTAACAAGAATCATAACATGATAACAATAGTATATGATTGAACACCTAATAATCATCAAATTGTAAGATATAAAAACTACATATTGATATAAACAGCTGGAAAGTTCAATTTGAAGATCATTTGGTGGTAAAAGTGGACACAAGAACATATCAAACAAAACAACTTTGGTCTTGCACGTTGTACATTTCCACTTGTGCAAACATGATGATTTTTCTCCGTCACAGAGTGAAGACTTGGTTTTCAAGCGGTACAAAAGCTTTTTCTTCCTAGAACTTGTGTTGTCAGTAATAAGAACTTTACCAGGTTCATTAATTTTAAAACTGTTGCAAAGGAGAGATACAGCGGCGGCAAATCTGTTACTCAGCAAGTCAGAAGTGAGATACGAAGAGAGAAGAGGGTGAAATAGCTAATTGATGGTATTGATTGGTTGAATTTCTTGTCTAAATATTACATTTGAGAGGTTGCTGTTGGTGTGGTGGTGGGCGAGTAAGCAGAGACATGGAGGGGGAGTGATGATGGAACATAGTGTAAAAAGAATGTAGTGTTGAGAGAGTACGATAATACTATAGTCTTTAAAAAAATTCAAGTACATCCAATGGCTGAAATCTATTTTGCAAATAAAAAAAATAAAAGTCAAGTCTCCTACGGTAGGAGACCTAAAGAGGTCACCCACCGTAGCCTTTACCCTAAGACAAGGCAGAATGAGTTGATAAAAAGAAAATATTTGTAGTGTAACTTCTTTCCCAGCAGAGTGGAATATTCTTGTAGCAACTTCTGGCATCGATACAATTAAACATCAACTGATGCAATTTCAATACCACCAATTTTCCCCAATTTGCTGCTAGAAGTAGAATCACAATGATAATAAGAAAATACACAATCCACTTTCATCCACGTTATTTCGAATGAAAGAGAACTCATCCAACATAGAAGATAACCTCTAGTGTTTTTATCTTTGCATTGGGAAACCCCTAAGGAATGTTTGTTTGAACATCATGAAAATGTAACTTCAGGAAAAATAAAAGGTTTCATTTAACATCAGTGGGAATGACATGATAAAGAAGGGAATGCATTTGATATCTTCCCATGTGAAAATGTGAATTAGAACGGGTTGACAAACAGATTGTGATTATCTGATGCAATCCGAATCTTAGCGTATACCTTGTGATACTTAAATGAGATCAATCCGATATCAACAATTACAGTAATTCAAATGAAGCCACCACTTTATGGCTAATTGTCATCATGTATGGAAGAACAAAAATGAAATCTAATACATTTGGAATTTCGCCTTTGTTTTCTCGAAAACCTCTTCTGCAATGACGGCCTCATTACCATCAGCTCTTTTAATTTCTAATGTTGCTTTTTGATAGAATCCAGTACCTCGCAATGCATCTGCAATAAAATCATCAAAACCAATAGCAATTGCTGCTTCTGCCTTCGCTCCATAAACCAATCTCTGTTTGAAAAAGAATATTGTAACAAGTTATGCTCAAAACTGGACAATGTTGATACAGATGAGAAAAATCGGGTAATTCCAACCTTAATTCGGGAAAGGTGGATTGCACCAAAGCACATGGGGCAAGGTTCACAAGAAGCATATATTTCACAATCTGAAAGTTCTATCTGCTTAAGCTTCTTACAAGCCTGTAAATTGAAAGTGCTGCATCAATTTTGTTTGCCATTTCATAAAGTTAATGAATTAAAAAATAGGCATACAGAGTAAAACATGTATAGTTTTTAATTTTTGTATTAGATTTTAAGAGCTTATAAAGTTTGTGATATAGCCTTTCTAAAAACTAAAAAGTCTAGAGTGATAAATGACAATGTTGGGAATCCAATTTATAACCAACCATTAGCCTGTTGTTCAAGGAGGCAACGATATGTTAAATTCTGGTAGCTACTATTTCTTTTTCTACAGTTCAATGCTGCAGAATTTTCATCTGAGCCATATTGAGATATTAAAATTTAAACAGATTAAGTACCTTATTGCAAGCATAGCCTCATATTATGTGTATCCTAGAATCTTGTCAAATCTTTCAGCAGCATATATATAGCAAATTCAACAACTAACAGAGTTTTTGCCACTTAGTTCACTGAAACTATAGGATAATAGAGACCAAAAGATTCAAATTGATTAATGTAGGATTTCACAACTCAAAACTAGGTATCAACCATCAAGACTCAAGAGAGTCAAATCCCTTGTCATTTTCTTGCATAGAAGAAACCCAACATATGTTCAAGACCCTTATTTGACCAATGTAACCTTCAAATTGATCATTTTACATAATGTTTTAGTGGGAGTAAAGGGGGCAGGCACGGTATACCTAAAAATAATATTAATTAGTGGCTAGACAGTTGCTCTTAATAAGTTTTAAACTAATAGAGTTAACCAAAGTTTGAGAGGTATCTTTAGAAGCAGTGTCTGTTATGTTGATGGTTTGAATCTTTCAATCAAATCAAACCAAAGCTTTTAAGTTCTTAATGCATAGATCTCTTAAGTCAAAATATGAACATTTACATGAATTAAGTATTGCTTTGAAAAAATTAATTATCAAGTGGGGCAGGATGTATCCATCTTCTGCAACGATGAATGCTATTTCAGTTAGAAAAACAAATGCAATAAAGAATGGCAATACTTAGGGCAACCCGGTGCATTAAAGCTCCCGCATACGCAGGGTACGCAGGGTCCAGGAAGGGGTCCCACCATTTTTGGTGTATTGTACGCAGCCTTACCCTGTTTTTTTACACGGGAGGCTGTTTCCAGGACTTGAACCCGTGACCTTTCAGTCACACGACAACAACTTTACCAGCTGCACCAAGGTTAACCCTCCAAAGAATGCCAATACTTACTAATAGAAAAATTACATTTTCCATGCTGTATGAGAAAACTACAGAGTTATTTATGATCTTACCTCTCTTATTGCCGTGACCTCTGCATGAGCAGTTGGATCAGTAAAATTCAGAACCATGTTGTGACAGCTAGCAACTACTTCATCATTGTGAACAATAACAGCGCCAAAAGGGCCTCCATCTCCACAATCTACTCCTTTGTATGCTTCTTCGACTGCTCTTCTTAAAAATGTGTGGTCTCTATCTTGCACAGCTAATTAAGCAATGACAACAGCAGAATACAAATTGATAAGAAGCCAGTAAAAAACCAAGCAGATAAAACAAAAACTCCATATTGTTGTTCGTAAACCATGATGAATATAGAATAATAGTACAAGTCTTTGCTTATATTATATAAAGCCAATTGTTTGCTAATTTGAATCCTAAATTTCAGGATAGTATTAAATGAAATGACATGAGTAATACTCTGAAACATGGTTATCAACACCTTACAATACAAGTGAATCATATCTCAATTCCATACAAAACTAAAACTAATCAATATGAATCTCTTATCTCTTTTGAACGTGGTGAATCTCATCTTGTCTCCCGATACATTACAATGAATCCCGACTCACTATGATGAGTACCGATTTATCCAAATGAATGACTACCTAAACTTAGTGTAGTCAGCCACTTTTTCTTTTTCTTTAATTTTGCTATGTCGCTTGTTTTTACTTAAAAATGATATATTTGTATCGGTCATGTATTTTGTTAGTAAAAAGTTGTTAAGTTGGTTTTTTCTCCTTCGGCTGTGTTTGAAACTAGGACCTCCAACTCAAACTAGATGATTTATCCAACCCTCCATTTGTATCGGTTACGATTCATAATAAGATTTTAATTCACAACTCAGAAAGTAGATCTAACCTAAAGAAAGGTGAATTATACAGAAGCATTACCTTCTTGATGACCAGCAAATGCAGTAGCTACTGAAACGGTTCCATCCTTAGTTTCTACCACTGAAATCATGAAAGAAATCACAATTAAGCAAATAGAACATTGTGAAGGATCCAAATGAAGCACTATAAATCAAATTTGAAATTACAAGATTTTAGGGTATAATTAAGGTTCTACGATTTATAAATAAGATCATAACATAACATGGTTGAGAAAATGTGTTGCAGGAAAAATCCAAAACAAATTGAATTGAATTTATTTACCAGAAATTGCGCATAAAAGTGAATCAAAAGTGATGATCATAGAAATAAGAAAAAATAAAAATAAAAATATTGGAATCAGGTTAAAGAAAAAGTGATAGTGAAATACCGTTAACTTCTTCCATTGAGAGCGTTGGTTATTTTTGGTTTGGTTTGGTTTGGGTTAGAAAGAAGAAGAACGATGGAATGGAATGAAATGAATAAATAATGAGGATGGTGAAGAGAATAGAGTCCACGAAAATAAATCTTTATATAACTAAATAATACTATATATTCGCCATGTGAGTTTCGATGCAATTCCAAATAGGACAAAAGTTAGTGTTTTTGTATTGTTCTTAACTAAAAATACAACCTCTTGTTCTTTTTGGAGATAACAAATTTTACGAGAATTATTAATTTAAGTATATCATGGTAAATTTAGTTAAGAACCATACAAAAAACACTTAAAGAATTGTACCGAAGTTTTTTTCTTTCAAATAAAATATAGGTCGTCATATGTATGTACACAAAAAAATAATATATTAAAGGTTGTGATGTGGTTGCGTGAATTTGATGTTAGACCAAAATCTGTGATAGAGAACCAAAGCAAAACGAAACTTTATGAATTGTTCTGTAGACTCGTTATGGTGAGTTAACGTCTCCTCTCTATTCATAAACTTTTCTATTTATTTCATTTAAATAGATGTTTATATGATATAAGTTGAACTACGAGTCTACGACTTTATGAATTAATTAACCTTTTATCAATTAAACTAATTCAAAAAAAATATTTTAAAAAAGGAGAATGAATGTGAAATGAAATTGAGGGTGTGTAAATGTGAAAACGAACCTTCCTTGTTTCTTTTTATTTTTTTGTTGTCTTTATTTAAAAAATAATATAGTTATGACTTTATGAACATGCCATAGTTATGGTTGTTAAAATGGGTATGGTTTTTTTTTTTTTTTTAGGGAAAAATGGGTATGGTTGTTGAAATATAATAATGTTGGATTATTATTATCTTGCTGAAACAAAATAGTATAAGGTCGGATTTTCTTCCTAAAAATAACAAAATGTATTTTGTATGATAAAGAGTGAGATGTAGATTTTTGAATGAGTGTAGTTTGATGGATTTGATCTTATCTTGTGACTCACTCATTACACACGTTACTCTACCGCCCAATTCTATGCGTGTTTCCTTGGTACTTGATTTGGTACGTTTTCAATAAGAATATACCAAAAAAATCATTAATTACAAAAATAAATGAAAGTATATATATTCATTTAATGATATTGAAAAGTTTACAATTTTATGATGGTGAAAAAAATATACAATTTTATTTTGGTATGATATAATGTAAGGCTTCCACCTCCATTGTCCTCTAAACATAATTTAATTGATAGTTGTAACGACAATTTTATAATATCACATGATGATATTAATAAGTACAAATTTATTACTACGTATACCACTTCACTTTTTTATATATACAAAATGCTAAAGAGTGTCACATGTGCCCTCGTTAGCAAACCATAAATGAAAATACAACTTTTTTCTTTGGGGTCAAATATTATAGTGGTTAGAAATTCACGTTTTCAAGGTGAATAAGTGAGATGTTAGAGTTCGAACCATGAGATGTCCCTCAAGAACAAGGCATGTCCGTTGATGTTTGGCATAAGAAGGTTCCACTAAAGATTTCATTGTTCGCTTGGAGACTTTTTCGCAACAGGCTTCCAACCAAAGATAATCTCGTTCGGCGTCAAATTCTTCAAACCGGTGACAACATTTGTGTGGGTGGGTTCGGCTCTTTGGAGACCGCGGATCACCTCCTCTTCAACTACAACACTTTTGGTGGTGTGTGATTTGCGGTTTTGTAGTTGCTTCACTTATCCTTCGTAGCTCCGACTGGGAGTAAGAATCATTCTTTATAGTTCGGTAAGATGGCGGGGTTTCCGCGTTCTTCTTATACTTTCTTTCGGATAATCTGTGCCAACACTTGATACAAAATTAGCAAGTGTACTAACTTATATCGAAGTAATAAAATTTATAAGATTTGTATCCACAGGGACTGTTTCAACTTCTACTCGGTAGTAACATTATTATTAAGGATGTTTGTAAAATGGGGGGGG
>Ga0315913_1003911_pt1 | contig 17965 bp, 8 predicted proteins | sample MpolsnodulesMG_FD_207736 | JGI IMG/M metagenome (GOLD analysis project Ga0315913, IMG submission 207736) | Medicago polymorpha root nodule microbial communities from Los Angeles, California, United States - small nodules | ecosystem: Host-associated > Plants > Roots > Nodule | place: USA... | reverse complement strand
ATTCTGTTTTTGGTATATTTGTCTCTTTAAGCATTAGAAACCAATAAATATAATACTCCTATAATACTCACGAGAATTGATTCCTATGAGAAAGGATAAGCATTCCTCGCAAGCTTAGAGTTCATTACTATGCCAAATCCTAAAAAAATATTCTTCAAAACAATTAACACATCGAATATAAGTAATACAGGAATTAAGGAATCTGTTGCACAAAAGGGAGCGTATCTGAAAAGAGTAAAGTTTCATAGACACTCTTTTTCCCATATCACCCCTCATTTTTAACATTTATGAAATTATTCTGCACATTATATGTGACTGATCATGGAAGTATAGTTGAACGAAATGCTCGCAAATTCTTCAAAACAATTTACACATTGAATATAAGCATTTCACCAACCATCAACCCCCATTGTTTCAAAATCTGAGATAATCTAAAAAAATAAAGCTTTACCACTCAAACAATTACTTCACTAAATGTTTAATAAAGTAAATGGAAAAATTATATTTAATTTTTTTTGTCGTGTTATTACTTTTATTGTGTATTAAAAAGAGCAATATTAACATGATTGGGTCAAGTAATAGTGGTGAGATTTTGTGTTCTCAAACTCGAGTGTTAACTCATGAGTTTACATTTTTAGATATGAATTTAGTATGAATTCAGTAGTAAACTCTTCTTTTGAGGGAAATTAAGGCTTGCATTGAGTTTGAACGATTTAACTCGCAGTAAAATCAATGAAATTGGATAAACTCGTCTTATTTTAAGCGATTTTACTTTTAATAACTTTTTTCCTGGCCCATTTTTTTTTCCTTTCTGGTCTCATAAACCCACTTAACTTCATGCAACTTTTTTTCAAGCAATCCTTTAACCTTCATGTAATTTGGTTTTTGGTTCCAATTCAAGCAATCCTTTGGCTTCAGCTTCATGTAATTTGGACTCTGGTTCTAACATTGAAGATCATTTATCATCTAGAGAAGAATTTGGAGATGAAAATATCTATTTGAAGGATTGAATTTTTGAAGCATTTAACTCTAGTTTGTTTTTTTGACCGTTTTATTAAAACTTTAAAAACTTGTGAAACTTATTTATTTTGGATTGTTTTGAAGATATTTTTATTATTTTGTGCGATAATTGTGTATTTTAATACAACATTGTGCATAACACTTTATTTTGGTTATTATTAACTATATTTTGGCTTTATAATTAAGTTAATATTTTAAACTATTGACCTATTAACCTTTTGTGTGAGGGGAAATGACCTACTGCCTATTTACAATATTATATTAGATAGGTCAATTCAAGATCATAAACTATTAATCATTAGATACGGTTCGGGTCCACAATGCTGAGATGATTCACTAAATTGTTAAGATAGTTCGGTTCAATTCAAGATCATAAACTATTAATCATTGGATATGATTTTTTTAATTTTGGTTTGGATTAGTTCAGTTTTCTCTTTGAGCCGAACCATGAACATTGCCTATTTCAATTGCATTAAATTTCGAAACATTTTAAGTATCTGTTTGGATATGCGTTTTGTAGCCCCAAATGTGAGTTTCAATCTCAAAACGCCATTTGAACCAATTTGTAGATGTTTGGATAACCTGCAAAATCAAATCCATAAAACGTGATTTTAGCCCCAAACGTGAGTTACTTGAAAGCCGAACATCGCCCGAACTCACCGCAACTTTCTTCTTTTTCTTCTTCGTATGATTCAGATCTACCGCTTAAAATCAAATCCAAATCTACCCACACCCATATAATTTCGTTTTTTTCTTTCTTGTAAGCTTGAGAAAAATGGTAAAATAAGAGAAGACTATTGATATATGGGGAAGGAGAAATGGTAGAAGAGTATTGAGAGATGGGGAAGGAGATCAAAATGGTAGAAATTGACCGAAGCTTCTCGAAAGTGAAAGATGAGTAACATGGAGACATGATTTTAACTTGTCCCAATAAATATAACAAAAGAACTCGTTCTCTTATGAAAATACGCAACGATTTATATTGTTTTGGATGATATATGTCTATTAAATATGAGAATTAATTTGTAAGTTTTCAATATAATTTATATTGTAACATTTAAGAACTCGTTCTCTCGTGAAAATACTTCCTCTGGTCTCAAATGTAAGAAACAAAAAAACACACACATATTAAGAAAGGATCGACTACATTTAAGTCATTATAAAAAGTGATATTTTTCTAATTTTACTGTTGTCTTGAAGTAGTAAAGACATTAATGAGGTGAGTTTAATGAGGGTAAACTTGGAATTGTGGCATTTAATAGGTTCATTTTACTATACTTTTTCTTATATTTGAGACCACCAATTTTATTTTTTTATTTCTTACATTTGAGATCGGAGGAAGTATATGGCAATGTATAATTAAAAAAGAGTGATGCTATATAGCGCAGATCCCTCGCCTACGAAATTTCACAAAAGCTACCTCCCATGTGTGCTAGGCATGTAAAAGAAACGGGAGAATTCAAATTAAATAAAAAATATTAAACCGTCTTTGTTCTTGCTTTACATACTGAGTCATAGAAAGAAGGAAAAATGCTACCAAAAAAAAAAAAAAGAAAGAAGGAAGAAAAAAATAAAATCAAACGATGTGTTTCTTTTTTCGTCACTCATTCTATTTGAAACTCTAGATCTCATTCATGCACGAAAGTGGTGATTCCAAAACTGCATAAAATTTTTGAGCTTGTCTGATATGATTTCACCTAGCTTTATCATCTAATGAGGGGTGATTTTATACATAGTAATGGAATGAGATTGGAATCAATTAGATGTTAATTAATCATAAAATCAAAAGGAATTTGTGATGGGATTTATCAGCATCAATATCAATTGGATTTACTTTTCTAAACATGGAGTTTGAGAACAGACTTAGTAATATAATACGTGGGCCACTGTTTTGGTTTTAATGAAATGAATTGTTTGTGAAAACATTGCCCGTATCATTCAGCATTATGAATATAGATTCAAACATATTCAATTTGTTCTTAAAAGTATCCAAGCATGAATCCACGACCGCATTAATCCCACGACCATCTGAAGAAAACAAATCATGTAAGAAAAATAATGACTACTTATCAATATATATAGTATATATTAAGAGGGAGAGTGTGAGCATACCGGTATTATTAACATTATTAGATTTGGAATAAGCACAACTACAGTCATATGCAGCTTGTATAGTGACACTTCGATCCACAGATATCAACACACGCCGCATACCTAGATAAATCGTTCGACTTAGCTTTACATTTGGATATAAGACATTCGGCAAAACAATTGCGACTAATTTTTTGGTTGTCACGTACAGGATCAGAACCATCAACTTGTTCAAAACTAAATACAACCATCGCCAAAATCATGACCATAACTGTAGCAACTTTTTTCATCTCACTCTTTGCCATAGTTCTTTATATGTTTTTCTCTTGGTATATGTTAAGTTTTAATGGACTATCCAAGTGGAACAAACAACCTCTACTTATAACCAATCAAGGAAAAACCCTCTTGTGTACGTTTTGCAAAATAAGAGGAAAATCATTAATGCATCGAGTATTATTCGGTAAATAAAATAAAATTAAGCTTATAAGAAGAAGTTTATTGTTGGTATTTAAAACAATTTTAAAACAAATTAATTTGTACGGATTGAGAACTTAATATTCACATTAGAAAAACAAATTATTGGTATTTAAAATAATTTAAAACAATTTAAAAACAAATTAAAGTTCACAGTAGAAAAACGGATAGACGTACATGTAAGTGTTCGTCTTTTTCCATTGGTAAAAATAAAAATGATTTACATATTTATCAAATATTTTTGGGTTTTTTAATTGAGTGACTTTGTACAACAATTAAAATGATGATTGATTCTTATTAACATAACTTAATCGCTATGGACATTATGTAAGGATCAAGGTTTGAAAAAGAAAATAAAGAATGACAATGATTCTCACAATTTCAAGTTGTGTGGTCCATTTTTCTTTTTTTTTGTCAAGTAGCCTAATGGCTAGAATTCACCTTTTTTAAGGTGATTGAGTGGGGTGCCCAGGGTTCGAACTCCGGCCCCTGCATATAACAACGTATGTCCCTACCAACTGAGCTATGCTCACGTGGACCATTTTTCTATACCATTTCTAAGTGAATTAATTTCAAGAAATAAACCTCCACTTTAGTCAAAATAAAAATAATATAATAATATACATGAAAAAATCATCAGATAAACTACCTTTCTAAAACAAATCATCACACAGTATTAAAGAATCAACCTCACGAAAATAAACCAATTTTTTTGTTGATAAATTGACCTAAAAATTATAAAAGAAAAATATAAAAAAATGTTTAAAATATCATACTAATGGACTTTTTTTTTTGTAGATAGAAGAAATGACAGAGTCATTATAAATTAACACACACAAGTGGAGGTACCGAGGTTCGAACCTCAATCATGACATCCGGCCTAACAATTTCGGCATTTTTGCCAGTTGAGCTAGGACTTGTGGATATACTAATGGACATTTAATAGGTAATTAAGTGTCTTTTAAAAATCCCTAAAAAAAAGTGTCTTTTAAAAAGAACTCTGATTGAATTAATGACAATAAACATAATTTCATAAATAAAAATTCTAATTCTAATTTTACACTAAAACAAATAATATTTTTTCAAAAATAAAAAATATTTGAAAGAAATAAATAATAAAAAAATTATTTTTTTTAAAAATTATTTTAGAAAATTAGTTACGTGTCTTTGTTGGATTCAAAAATCAAATGAAGATTCAAATTAATTAAAACATTTTCTTTTGACAAAAAATTAAGTAAAATATAACAAAAATAGGGTTAAATATGTTTTTTGTACGTATAAATATATCAACCTTTTGTCTTAGTCACTCTAAAAATTTTCTTCCGTTTTTAGTTCCCAAAAGTTTTCTATCTTCACTTTTGGTCCATCCTTTCAAGTTAACCCACATGTAGAGTTGTTCAAAAAAAACTCACATATGGAATTCATATTTTTGAATAAAATTTTGCAGAAAAGTTTATAATATTATAAGAATCTCTCCAAAAAAATATAGTTTTTTTTTAACAAAACATGCATTAAATATGAATTTTTATATTTTTGCCGGTTAAAATTTCACATTTAATTCAATTTTTGTTAAAAGATACTAATTTTTTTCATGGATTTTTTTAATATTCTATTCGTTTATGCACAATTTCATTAAAAAAAATACAAAGGCTACACATGAGCTGAGTTAAAAATAGGGAGTAAAAGTGGTGATTGAAAATTCTATAGGGTCTAAAATTCGAAGAAAAAAAAAATTAGAGGCTAAAACAAAAATTTGTTATATTAACAAAAACATATTTAATCCTTCAAAATATAAAGTAAGGTCAATTTCAAAAACTCTGGACCCTCTTCAAAAAAATTAATCCTACGTGTTAGTTTATCATTTTTTTTATGGCAAATTCTATGGTACACCCAATATATTTGAGTGTGGCGGTACACTTACTATTTAAATTAATAGTTAAATGAGTTGTTTGTTTGAAAAAAATATATTATTTTTTATCATTTATAATTATAATAACTAAATCTTATTCATCAAAAGTGTCAACGAAATAAAATTAATATTTTTTTGAATTTTTATCACTCATAATCGAGAATATTGATTATTTTTTAGTAAAAAATTAATATGATTCTTATAAACAATGAAATGATATTCTATAAAATAAAATATTGACAAATAGTTATTTATTACATAAAAAATGATCATTATTTATAAAATTAGGAAGGAAGAGTACCGGTACACCTCACTTGTAAAATTATGAAGGAAGTGTACCGGTACACCTCATTTTGTGAGTGTACCGTAGAAATTCACAATCTAAAATAAATATTGACCGAATAAATTTTAAATAAAAATCAAAACTACATTTAATTCAATCATAGATAATTTCATTAATGACATTAATTTCAAAATAATTACCATAGTTTTTGTATCAAAAGTCAAAACACATTACATGTCTAAGTAACCGTCCCTCAAAAAAAATGTCTAAGTAACCGTATTCACCACAGAATTATACGAGGAAAGTTGACCAAATAAACTTCGTTAGATAAGATTCCTTAACGGAAATTTCAAAGATGGACAAATCAACAATGAAGAAAAAGTTATATGCATTAGATGTAGTAGCAGACAAAACGTTACCAAATTCCAAAATATCCTTCCCCTTCTCTCTTTTTTATAGCGGTCACTAAAACTCTAGTCTTCTTCTCTTTCATCAATTAAAGAGTTGATCCTAAATCACCCTTCTAACTCGTTTTTTTATTTACTTTTTTTTATTAAAATAAGTGGTTTTCAAATCTATTTCGTTTTTTCTTTTGTGATTTCGTCGTCTTAGTGTGACGTTGTTTTATTCGTCGTCTTTGTATAATGTTGTTTGTCTTTTTTGTTTCGTCCAGGTATTTGTTCGATTCAGATTGTCAGGTCAGCTTCGATTCAGTTCAGATCAAATCAATGATTTTGGAGTCTTCAACGTTGCAGATCCGTAGACATGAGTATTTCGGAGACTTAAATATAGTCATATGTGTAGGCTTTGGTACTTTGTCATTTCATGTTATTACATGAATGTTGTGAGTTTGTTCACACATTCATCCTTTTTGTTTTTAGTGAATTTTTATTGTAACGATGTACTCTATCAATTTGAATGAATGGATATCGTTTATTTTTGTCAGAAGAAAAAAAAATCAATCAATTTAAGGTTAATACATGTTTACCCTTTGTTTTTTAGTCGAGTTTTGATTTATCCCTTGTCTTTTAGTCCAGTTTTGATCTACCTCTTTAAAATAAAAAGTTATAGATTGTATATAATTGATGACATGACATGTTTAGTTGGCTTTTTAATTGTTTTAATTAATAAGCAATTATTTTACAATATTTACATTCTAAAATCAAATATAAAAAAAAGGTAACATATTTTTCCCATTCATCTCTTTATCGCCCAACCTTCCCTTCTCTTCATCTTCACAAAATGTAAAATATATTCTTCAAAACAATTCCTCTAAAAAAAACATATCATTCAAAACAATTACGATTAAATTAAAAAAATACATGTTTGATGTAGGTGAACATCAAGCCTTATTTCACCACATTACAAGCATCTCATTTGGAATTTTATGAATTCTGTTTTTGGTATATTTGTCTCTTTAAGCATTAGAAACCAATAAATATAATACTCCTATAATACTCACGAGAATTGATTCCTATGAGAAAGGATAAAGCTTTGGCACCTGCGTAGATTAGTACAAATACTTTTAGCAACTCAAAAAATAAAGCTTTAGCACTCAAACAATTATTTTATTTTAGTAAAGTAAATGGAAAAATTATATTTAATTTTTTGTACGTGTTATTACTTTAAATTGTATTAAAAAGAGCAATATTAACATGATTGAGTCAAGTAGCATTGGTAAGATCTGTGTTCTCAAACTCGAGTGTCAACTCATATGAGTTTATATTTTTAGGTACGAATTTAGTGTGAATTCGGCGGTAAACTCTTTTAACTGAAATTGGAGCTGGCACCGAGTTTGAACGATTTATTAGTAGTAAAATCAATGAAATTGGATAATCTCGTTTAATTTTAAGCGAGTTTGTGATTTTACTTTTAAAAAGCTATTTTTCCTGGCCCAATTGTTTTCCTTTCTGTCTCATAAACCCGTATAACTTCTTGCAACTTTTTGTTCAAGCAATCCTTTCACCTTCATGTAATTTGCTCTTTGGAGAAAATTAAATCTACATTTAGATATATTATATAGATCAACTTGAAAATACTTTCAAACGATAACTCCCCCACATTGGGTAAATATAAACTCATGTGTGGATTTTTATTCAAGTATGCTTGAATTATTTTTCAAGTGACGACGCCCCCACATTAAGAACAATAAATCCACATATAGGTAAATCAAACATCATTGTATTATTCTAATATAATGGATATTCCATAATATAAACATATATTAAACATCATTGTATTATTTCAATACAATGAATAATCCATGATTTTTGATATCTCTTAAATATCTCATTCTTATATCAAGTGTCGTAACAATATACAAGTCTACTCAGATTATTTTTAAGCGACAACATCTCAATATTGCATTTTTTTTTCTTTTCCAAATTCCTCCAAAAATTTCTCAACCCAAGTTTGTTGATCCCTTGTGGATGGTTTCAAAGGAATAATAGTTTAAAACTTACAATGAAGCCGATCACACCATGCTCTTTTAGTTTCTTTAGCAGCCAACTAGGTTGATATATCAATGCCTTCAAATTCTTTAACTTCTATCTCCACTCCACGCAAGATAGGAGAGGTAGAATTAAAACCTGCTAACTACAACTACATGTAATGTAAGGGATATCTCATCACCATGGTATAATATAATTCTATAATAATAATTTCAGACCAAATTCACATGAACGATACAAGGAAAGTGATAACTCAACAATAGAAACACATATATATTACTTCTAAAAGCTACACCAATTTCTACTTTATTACAATAATTCCATGTCAATCAAAATACTCTTAAGATTGTTGGAAAAATTAGACATAGAATCATTATAAATAATAAATCAAACACAAATATAAGCACAATTAAATATGACTCTTCATCAAATTAAATAGAGAATAGAAAACTTATACATTATTGACTAAGGTGTGCGATGCACTGGGCTTAAGAGTATTTTTCCGCCCCAGATAAGTTACTGATGCGGTAGGTTTCATAGTTAATACTCTAGGATACAACGGTCACTTATTGCTAACACCGCACGTGAATTAGCAAGGTTGTTCAAAGAAACTTAATTATTTTTTATTTACACTCGTAGTATATATGTAAATATATAGTTGCTTTTCAATAGTATATAAGATGAATGATCGTCACCCTCTTCTCTTTGAAGTGCCCCATACCCATGGTCGTTTCTTGGCAAGCGCAAGGAGCTCTACGGAGCCGGAACTTCAATTTATGGGGTCCTCAATTATTTTTAGGGGTACAAGTATAATTGTTGGGATGCAATATAATATTTTCTTTTGTTACGTATGACTAAATCAAATACTTATTATTTGACAAAAATAAAGAGTAAATGGACAAGTTAGGCCAAACCCACACATCTTTCAACAAAAAAAAATCAACAAAATAAATTAAAATCAAAATAATCCTTATTGTTAGTTTGCACTTGTTTAAATTATCATTAATTATTTTTGTTGTGTCAAAAAAATTAATTATTTTTATTAGGGACCATTTTTAATATCAGAGCCGAATCTCCAATTTTATTGAAACGGTGCTGCCCATACCCACTTATATACACACACTACCGTAGCCTAAATTTTATGGGAATTGAAACCGAAATATAATAGAATTATTCAAACTTTCAACGGTCACATACACAGGTAAATAGGACGGTTATATAGCAAGTAGTAAATAGCAGCGCATACATTTGACCAAGTAAATAGCAACCATAACATACGTACATGAAGTTGGAATAGAAATAGAAACGTGCAAGTTACTTACTCAAAAGGAAAACTGATGATTATAATAATTAATAAAATTAATAATAAATATAATAACACGTTAAAATAAATAATTAATCAATCAAAAATTCCTACAGTTCATGCCTTGTGATAATGTGATTTGCTAGATTTACATAGGAAGATATTGTTTCCGTCGTGTAGGAGCAAGAGTAGATTTCTTACCGTTTTCATGGTCGATGGAGATCATAGCTTGCTACAAATACTCTTTTAGTTTTTAGGATTTATTCAACAGTACCACGGATCAAATTGATAGATAAATAAAATAATTCAAAGACCAACTTGATTTTTGATGAAAAATTCAATGATCGATTTGATAATATAATTTTTTTTAATGACTTTCGTTTAAAAAAAATGTCAAAGAAAAAAGAGTTGAAATTTTTTTTCTCGATCAAATTCATCCTTGTACACGTGAAAGCTGACTTAAAACTCCACGCCAGCGTTTAACATGACACGTCAGCACCGCTAACGGCAAGACTTGACGAAGGGATTAAATTGATTGACATTTATAAAATTTAACGACATATTGGCTATTTCGAAAAATTGATGAAATTGACTGATGCATACAAATTTAAGGACGAAAATATCTATCCAGTCTTTCTCAAACGTTTAAGTTGACTTCCACCAGCGGTGCAAGATATAAAACCTACACATTTTTTTATATTGAGCAAGAATAAAAACACTTTAATAGCACCGATACAAAGGAAAATGCTATTTATAGCCAATTATAGTCTTGCAAATTCATCCCAATGGAAGTGGGTTGACATAAATGTTTTCAACCCACCGATGGCTGATTCAAGGGTCAAACATCTCAGGTAAGGACTTTAAACCTCAAAATTTTGAATAAACATCAGGTAACAACCTTTTTTCGTGTATCTGGTGATGCCTATTGGTAGTACTTCTAGTCGCTTGTCTTTTTGGGAACCGTTGCTGAACCGTATTAAATCTAAACTGTCGGGTTGGAGTTCGAATCATCTCTCTATCAACGGTCGTCTGATCTTATTGAAATCTGTCCTGTCATCTCTGCCTGTTTATGCACTTTCTTTCTTCAAAGCTCCAACAGGTATCATCTCCTCTATTGAATCTTTATTTAACTGTTTTTTTTGGGGGGGAGTGCTGACCACAGGAAAATATCATGGGTGGACTGAAAGTCTATTTGTAGGAGTAAAGAGGTTGGTGGTTTGGGGGTAAGGAGAATTAAGGAGTTTAATGTAGCTCTTCTAGGGAAATGGTGTTGGCGGTTATTGGAGGATAGAGATAGTTTATGGTTTAGGGTGTTGTCGGCGCGGTATGGCATAGACGAGGGGCAGCTGAGAGGAGGAGGCCGTCAGGCTTCTGAGTGGTGGCATGTGGTGCATAGGTTGAGTAGGGAGAGTTGGTTCACCGATCATGTGACTCGAGGGGTTGGGAACGGTAGGAAAACTCTTTTTTGATCCGACGTGTGGTGTGGTAGGGTGTCTTTTAGTGTCAGGTTTAGCAGGTTATTTGAATTGTCAGCGTTTAAAGGGGAGTCGGTGTTAGAAAGTCGCAGTTAGGGTGGGGGGAGGGTGGAGAGGCATGGAGGTGGAAGAGGAGGTTGTTCGTGTGGGATGAGGAGATGGTGGGGGAACTCATTTTACTGCTTGCTAATGTTACACTGCAGGTCAATAAGGAAGATAATTGGCTTTGGACTTTGGAGAACTCTAACACCTTCACTGTTCGTAGTATACAACCACAGGTTGATCTACCAGTTGATGCTTCTTCGCTTTGGCATAAGGATGTGCCTCTCAAGGTGGTGTTGTTCGCTTGGCGGTTGTTTCGGGATAGGTTGCCGACAAAGGACAATCTTCTCCAGCGAGGTGTTATTAACTATGATTCTAGGACGTGTGTGGCAGGGTGTGACCTTGTCGAATCATCTCCTCATTTATTTTTACATTGTACTATCTTTGGTTCAGTTTGGCATTTGATATACAGTTGGATTGGTGTCTCAGTGACCACCCCTTTTTCTGTGCCTGATCATTTTCACCAGTTTAGCTTCATTATCGGAATCGGGAATAAGCGGCGATCGATTTTACAGGTTATATGGTATGCAACAGTCATATCAACTCTAATCAACATCAAACAATTCAATCAAATCATAAACATCATAAAATCAACAAAACCTAAATATGTGACAATTTATTCAAAAAAATCTAACAATAATAAAAAAAAGCCAATCCAATATTATAATAAGCTCTTACTTGATTTTGTGATTTTAATTTGTGTTTAATTGGAGAAAATCGCAACAATGAAGATCAAAGCTGCAAATGGAGTTTTGAAAAATCTAGGAAGTTGTTATGTTCTTATAACAGAACCCAGCGTGAGTTAACTAAAGTTGACTTAAGTCATGCGTTGAGCGTGACTTAAATTACGCTGAGTTATACATCCGCGTGAGTTAATTTACGCTGGCGTATTTTGGGAAGTTTGATTGGGAGTGAACATTTTATATTAGAAGAAGAGCAATTATCATTACATTGTTTCGGATGAGATATCTTTATTAAATTATAGTTTCGTTCTCCTACAAAACTATATGTTAACGTGATTACAAATACTGAAATACAGATTTAAAAATTGAAGAAGAAAAATACTAATATTATATTAAAAACAAACGACGATCATAATGTCAAATTATATTAAGAACAATAGTTTACTCATTACATCGATCAAAAAATAGTTTACTTATTACATGAATGTAGAAACAAACGTATACTATTTGTTCTTAAAACTTTCTGTCTGAGCATGAATCCACGACTGCATTAATATCACGAATAAACAAATCATGTAAGAAAAATAATTATTACTTAACTCGATACTTCCATAAGCTTGATATCGATGAATCAATCATTATCAATCAATATAAAAAAAAAGTGGGAGAGTATGAGCATACCGATACTAACATTATTAGATTAGATTTGGAATAAGCACAACTACAGCCATATGCGGCTAGTAGCGACACTTCGATCCACAATCACCAACACACTTCAAGTACAAAGGAAAATCTTCCAAAAAAATTTGGCATTCTGATATAAGACATTTGGCAAGACAAATGAGACCATTGTTTCTGTCACATGCAGGAGAACCATCAACTTGTTCAAAAATAAACACAACTATTGCCAAAATCATGACCATAACCGAAGCAACTTTTTTCATCTCACTCTTTGCCGCCATAGTTCTTTATGCAAATATTGTTTCTCTCTTGGTATATGCTAAGTTTGATTGGACTATCCAATTGGAACAAACGACCTCTACTTATAACCAATCAAAGAAAAAGACTTGTGGACATTTCGCAAACTTAGAGGAAAATTCATTAATGCATCGAGAATTATTTGGCAAATAAAACAAAATAAAATTAAGCGTATGAAAAGAAGTTTATTATTGGTATTTAAAACAAATTATTGGTATTTAAAACAAATTAATTTGAACGGATTGAAAACTTAATAAAGGTTGTGCCGTTGTGGTATTATTTTAATGTTTATAGTAGAAAAATCGATGGACGTACATGTTAATGTCCGTCTTTCCATCGATAAAATAAAAATGATTTTCATACTTATTAAATATTTTTGAGTTTTATGGAATGAAAGAAATGCAAGATTATTTAAACAGAAAGAATGCTCTTTAGTGCAGCTACTTGACAAAGTACAATATCAATTTGTGCTTGTTTGATTTCCGTGCATATCATTCTTTTAGTGGATGATTATGTGTGTGATTCTTTGTGGTTGACTTTTTATGGTGTATGATATTCTTTGCTTGATTATTGTGAGATGATTTTTGGTTGTTTTCTTGTTGTTTTAAAAGGAGTAAGTCGTGGTTATTATGAAACTTAAAGGAAATACTTTTTGGCAGAACAATGATTTTTATTTTTAAAATCTTTATTTAAGGGAAGCAATTTTAATGATTATAAGTTAGAAGCTATATTCTTGTGTGAAATATGTGTTGAGTAATTTTTGTGTTATAACTTTTTTTGAATTTTTTTTTATGATGATTTTCTAATAATTAAATTCTAAGGGAATGTTGATGTAATAATTCCCAAGAAAAATGTAGTAATATAGTTCCTACGAAAATATCTCTATTAAAATTTGACTTGTAAATATTTTGATTTTTTCTTTTATTTCTGAAAAAGGGTGATACAAAACATGAATGCTCTAATAGTATTTTATTCTATATTTGTATTAAATTGTTTTATTTTCGCTAATTTTGATATTCAAATATTTTACCCATGTAAAATATCTAGTTTGTGCAATTCATGATTTTATTTTTATTTTGTTGGTTTTTGCCCGAAGTTTATGAGTTTAGTAGATGAATTTGTTTGACATCAAAGTGCGCAGTGGAAAAGTTGAGTTGTTTATTTATTTATTCATTTATTTATTTTTTTGAAATATTTTTTAGTATTTATTTCTTTTTATCTGGTTATCGATTTGAAGGATTATTTTACATAAAATTTTAATCTTTTGAAAAGTATTTAAAAATATTTTTGACCCCAAAGTATTTAAAAAAAAAGATGTTAAATGATTTTCGCAAGATATTTTTGAAAGCTCTATATTAGTATTTTTGCTAGTGTCTAGTTTCGAGAACGAAACAAATTTATTTTGGTGGATATAATGTAAGACCCTTGAATTTTCTTTTAATATATAGATAAACATTTTACCCTATTTATGTGTTAGCATATTTTAACTTCATCTTTTATAAAATTATTTTTACTATCTAGTGTTTTTATTTAATCAAGGATCTCGACCCTAATCTTTTTAAACTTTCTAGTTTCGAGGACGAAACTATTTTTAAGGGGGTAATAATGTAAGACCCCGATATTTTATAAACATTATATATGTCATTTTAGTCATTTTGTTAATTCATGATTTATTCAACAACTTATTTCATGAGTAGAGAATTTAAGAAAAACGCAGTACTCTCCTTTTGTCATTTGGAGTTTTATCCTAGTCATTTTATTTATCTATTTATTTTCAAGCAACTTGGAGTAAGAATATTATAATTTTTATGAGTTATTCTATCATTTTATTTCACTAACGAAGCAATAGTTATATAATTTGTATTTATTCATTGGTGAATTAGGAATAGGAACGTGAATGGTTGTTGCTACACTATTCTTCTTAATTAAATTTTGGGGCTATTATATTAGTAAGTTATGATATGAGAAATGTCTAGAACAAGAAAATAGGAAAACTTCGTTGTCCTTAAATTCTCTTAATTCCTTCTTTCTAGTCAAAGTTTACCAATATCCTTCCACTTAATTTCTTTCATGATCCATGAAGAGTTAGTGAATGCATTTCATTTTCCTTGCCTCATCAAGCGATGAAATATTGACCCTCGTAACCCCTGCTTTTAATCCCATGCTTTTGGTCATAAAGGAAATAATATTCCATCTTAATTATTCATCAGTGTGCCTATTATTTCCCTTTAAGATTATAGCGTTTTTTTCATGTACCTTCAGCAACGATCTTTACATTCTTTTTAAGACATTCCATGCTGCCAAATTCAGTCATGCCACAAAAGAACCAAAAGCCCTAGTTTTCGTATTGTACCAAACAACAAAATAGAAAGAAAAATAAATTATCCTCTCCCGCACCTAACAATCATCAGCCACATATTCTTGTTACTTCACCTTTGTGCAAAGTCTTAAGAATATCAAAGCTTGCTCGTGTGTTTTGGTTTGGACTCAATCTTAGGGTCTTCTTGTTTGGAATGAAAGCGCCTCAGGTAAGGCTTTTTCCCCATACGTTCTTACTAAGTGCTAGTACCTTGTTACGAAATAGTAGTAGAAATTCTTGTCGTTTGAGAGAAGATAAAAATAATGATAATAATTAAAAGATAAATATATTTATTAAAGTTTGGATTTATTTATGAAATTTATATATGAGAAGGTGATGTCGATTTCTATTATGTTTTATTTGCTTTGTGATGTTTGAGAATAAAAAGATGTAATTTGTTTATGATTTAGTTGCGTGATTGCCTTAGTGGCTGGGTTCTATTTTGTTTTTGCCTAAGTGGCTAGATTATATATTTTTGAAAATTAATCATCATGGCATGACATATGCATAGCCTTTGTGACTTGTTTCATTATCATGACATTTGCATAGCCTTTGTGGCTCGTTAGCCTTTGTGGCTTGTTTATATCCGGATCATGTAGTACTTAAGAGCATAGCATGCATCTTTGCATAATTTCCTTTGAGTTCTTTTCTTAAAATATGGCTTGAATGTATTTTTATTTCTTTTTAATCGAGAAGATTTTATACCATCTAATTTAGAACATTGTTTCTTGTGCTTTGAGTATGAACCAATTTGGATAAGTAATTTGACCCTTACATTAATATAATGTTGTAGGTACCAAAGATAAAATATGAAGCTTGATGTGTGATAAAACGCTTACAGGGACAAAATTGGGGTTTTCAATGAGAATGAAGACTAGTTTTTATTAATTTGTAATCGTAGATTTTAAAACATTTTTTTTACTCTATTATTAAGGAGTAATTTTCTATTGATTATTTTTAATATTTTATCTTTCTATTAGTTTTGTTCAAACAATTTGTTAAAAAAAATGTATAGTCTTATATCTTCTAAAGAAATGAATAATTTTAATTAATGTGTTGGATGAAAATCCGGGACGTTACATCTCGCGCGTGGCTTCAACAACGGATTTAGTTTGCCATCAACAAGTACCTTTGAAGGTATTAGTTTTTTTTGTGGAGGCTTCTACATGATAGATTACCTACCAAATCAAATTTGGTGTCTAAAGGTGTCATTGTTTTTGGTGGTTGTCTGTGTGTCTGGTTGCGGTTCTGTGGAAATGGCGCAACATCTATTTTTATCGTGCACTACTTTTGCAGCTTTATGGTCGTTGGTGCGGAACTGGATTGGTTTCTCGGGGGTGGACTATAATATTATTTCTGATCATTTTATTCAGTTTATTCATGCAACAGGTGGTGGAAAAGCCAGGTGCTCATTTCTTCAGCTGATATGGCTTCTTTCTGCCTGGGTTGTGTGGAATGAGCGAAATAACACATGTTTAATAATTATGTTGCCCCTATTCCCAAGTTGTTGGGTAAGGTCATAGCTCGGGTTGGGACTAGGCCAGACCAGACTTTGATAGCCCTGAGTCTGGCCTTCTGATGTAGTATCAAAGTTAAGTATTTTTGTTAGCGTCTCCACAGGGACTGGTGCGATATTCTAAGTCGTTCAACAATCGATATCGTTCTGAGTTAAGGTTTCAAGATTGTTTTGTTTCATGAACTATAATACTACGGATTTGTAAAAGATATGAGAGTTAACAGTGAAATAACTATGCTGGGATTAAACTGCATCAACCTACTCATACGTATTCTTAGATTAGTGTTGTGGATTCTAATTATCAGTTGATATTATCACATATTGCTCGGCAACATCATTCGTGTCCAAATGATGCTGTGAGTTCTATTGAGTCGTTCAATCGTCGATTTCCCAAACTACTAAACGATTCAATAGTCGATTGTATCGTTGTATAATTGATTTCCCAAACTATTCAATGATACAAAAGCTTTGGATTCCAATAGTTAAAATGATTATCAAAACCTAAATTCCATGTCTAGAACAAAAGATTTGATAGAGGATTATTCTAACTTAGATTCAAACGGTATTTTTCAATAACAATTCAAATCCATAAGATTAAAATGAAAAACAAGAACAACCTCAACATCAAAAGATAACTAAGATCAAACAACATCATAATCAAAGGGAATACATATTAATAAAGTTGATTACATTTAATCCCAACAAAAGAGTTTAGTTACACATTGTGATGGTAACCTTACAAGGAGAAAAGAAGAGATGAAATGAGCAAGCCATGATGTCTCAGTGATCTTGGAAATCCCTTCAATCCTTGTGCTCCTTGCTCCTAAGGTTCTCTCTGATTTTCCCCTGTTTTCTCTCCCTAAAGTGTCCTAGTAATAATCTCTGTTATGATATGATATAACAAATGGGCTTTTATATGGTCTGTTCTGTCTCAACTCGCCTCCCGAGTAGAAACGCTTGCCATGGCGAGTAGTGGTTCCTTCACCAGTGGGTTTCTGCCACGTAAGCTCTGAGGAGATTTGGCCGCCTTAGCTCGCCTAACGAGTAGATTTGTTTGCCATGGCAAACTCTGAACATTTGCTCTCTGGAACTCCTCGCCATCTACTCGCCTTTTACTTGCCCTGACGAGTTTACTCCCCTTCCACTCGCCATTGCGAGCTAACCTTTGCACTTTTTCTTTGTTTTACTTCTTTGTTTGGTGTCTTGAGTTCAGTTCCTGCACAAATGGGTAGAGTAAGATAAATAAAGCGTAATAGGGCAATTATCACTTTTCTCTCGGCTTTTCCCTAGATAACTTGTGAAACAAGTAACAGAAGTGCCTT
>Ga0315913_1003910_pt1 | contig 17967 bp, 8 predicted proteins | sample MpolsnodulesMG_FD_207736 | JGI IMG/M metagenome (GOLD analysis project Ga0315913, IMG submission 207736) | Medicago polymorpha root nodule microbial communities from Los Angeles, California, United States - small nodules | ecosystem: Host-associated > Plants > Roots > Nodule | place: USA... | reverse complement strand
TTTTAAGAAACCGCTCATTTTGTTAACAATAACAACAATTGAAGCTTCACGTAAAAAAAAATGCGACCATTGAAGCTCAAATTTGTGTTTTTAAGTTGTAACACGAAGTTTAATCCCTTTTTTTCTATAAAGAATTTGTTTGAAAAGTGACCGTGTTATGTAACTTGCATTGCACTATTCACATCACAGTTCGAAGGGAAGACAACGACGTTAAAACTGAAGATGGAAATATCATATGAAAAATAACAAATATTTCAAAAATAGCAAGTGTAAGAGCTATTTCAATCTTTATTCGTTAAAAAACGAGAGGCTGAGTTCTGATCAAAGTAGTTTAATCTAGATTGAGTTAATGTTAAGTGTATACACGCTTCTTTCAATCTGCTTTTTCGTTATGAATAAGACTCGTCTTCAAGTTTAAGTTAATATCATAAATATAGATCAGAAGTGAAGAAAGACAGAACGAATTGCTTATCATCATCTTTATCTTTAATGTTCCCCATTTCCTCTCTTAACAATCAACTTAACAATAAATCCAACATCAAAAAATAAACTCCACAATCGATCTTGTTTGTTGAATAAAACCAAAAGTAAGCTCAAATCATAAATTCGCAATTGTAGTAACTCTAATCAAACTCAAAGATTTTTCTGGATTTTTTATATAAAATATTTGGGTTATTGATGAAGAAGTTATGATTTTTCTTTTTAAGAATTTTTATGATGTCAAATTCTCCATCAAATTGGTCTTTATTAGATTTCGATATCAATTTGGTCTCTACATAAGTGGGAGGTGATATGGACAAACACGTTAAGGTAATGCAAATCAATGAATGCAACATTTAAACTTGATGGAGGGATGATTTGATTATTTCAAAACATTCAAGGACGAAATTGGCCTATGGTCACAAATTCAAAAACAAATTAACATATTAACTAAAAAAAAGAAGATGAAAATGAATAATTAGCTCAAAGAGATTAACTCAAAATATAATGACATAATAGAATAGTAATAAAAAAGATGTATTTGTGAACATAATTTAGTTGCATTATATATACAAAGTTTGGGGTTCAAACCCCAAACTCCCAATTTTTTCATCTTAAAATTGAAAGTTTAGACAATAGACTACTCGACAATTTTTTTTTTACGAAAAGACAAACACAAAATTCATTAAATTCTGATTCTCATAGCACCATACTCACACCTCACCCACTCGTTGGCATCATTCATTATGAAAAGTCAATACCGAAACTTAACATAATTTAAATTTTCGGTTGAAATTCTTATCGATATGATAAAAATTTACCGATTTGCTCTTATAAAATATAATGTAAAATAAAAATTGAAATCTAATAAAATATATATTAAAAAATTGAAAATATATTAAATATTAAAAATTAATTTTAAAAAATATGTTAAATTTTGTCACAAGGTAACTTAGTAATTTATATAATCTATAAAATTAAAAACCTAGCAAAATTATAATATTTAAAAATCAAACAATTATTAAAATTTACAAAAATACGAATATTATTTTAAACCTATTAACAAATGAAATATAATTTTTTTTCATGCTTAGTTTTGTCATATAATCGATTTATTTTAAACTTATCATACATCATTTAACTTATCTAACATGTATAATAGATTTATTTAGTTACTAGTGATTTTTTTTTTTTTAGTTTAAATTCAAACTATTTATATAGTAACCATTGGAGCAAGTAAATCGACAAGGTTTGCTAAGTTCCTATCACAAGACGAGTGAAAGGTTCGAACAACTGGTTTCCTATTTTTACAGCGCAATGATGACACCCTTAACACTCAGCCAATTCTTATATGTCACACTGTCTCATTAGTCGAAGATCAACCAATAACTCATTAGTCGTATCATAATTGTTGATGACCTTGGTAGATAGATAATTAAGGTTTAGGCAAGTGACCTCCTAGTCGCTAGAAGGTTAGACAAAGGTTAAGACAAATACGCAAGGGAGCAAATTCATTCTCAAGTCTATTGACCAAGAACATGGGTTTGAAGGATCTCAAACTGAGTAAAAGCTTTGTAGGACTCATCAATGAGGCTTAAAACTCACTATCCATGTTTACATCATCTTTAACCGCAATGAGCGATGAACAAGGAAGTAAGTTTATGGGAAGGCTTTGCACTAAGGACCATGTTAACCAGGGCCATTTATGAGATTTTGGTGGCCTAGGGCGAACCTACAATTTGTGTCCTAACTAATAAATATATATAAACATCAAACTTGATACAAAAACTAAGCAATTTCTTTTAGGGCTTAATAAGCCCCTAAAAAAAATTGGGGTCCAAATTTTGTACTTATTTTTTGGGGTCTAGGACGGTCGCCCTCTTCACCCTGCCTCAGATACGGTCCTGATGTTAACAAACCATGCTATGAAAGAAGAAGCTGATAGTTGAACGTAGGGCGCCATGAACCCCTCAACGAGGGAAACAAACACACTACCCATGAAATTAGAGGAACAGAGGTTGTACATTGTAGGTTTAGGTCACACTATTATGATTAATGTTTGCGTATAAATACTTGTTTTGTACATTTTAAACCGAGATTCAATCAAACACAAAACTTATCTTACTATTTTACCTCCGTATCAATTTGTCTTTATCTTAGTTTTTTTATGCATTTCGTAGTCTAGTAGATAAAAACCTAATTAGTCATACTTAACATTCTTCTGGAGCAGCGAAGGAATCCACAACTTAGGGACATATCTCCTTCAACAACATCAATAGCTTAAAGAAAAATTAATCATATTTGAGAGCACATCAATTGATATCACTACTAAATTCTTGCTCCATCAACCTTTGAAAAGGTCTTTAATTACAATTCATTAGTAAAATCATTCCAAAAACACACTAAAATTCATTAGTAATTTGTAAATAAATCTCTCTTTATAGTTTTTTTATTTTATTTATGGAAAACACTGTTTAGAGTTTTTCTTTAAATAAAACGTATGATACTTTTACTTACTAGATAAGTTTTGGAAATAAAAACGTGATTTTATTTGATGGAAAAAAAACGTGAACTTAATTTGTGTAAATTTTATCTGCCGATAAAAAAGAGGGTCTTTATGTATTATCCTTTGGTGGAATTTGTTAACCACTTGAACTCATTTGTTTGGTTAGTCGATTATCGTTTTGTGTGTCCATAGAAATATACTTTTCATCTGCAAATTCTCTTTTTGAAATAAATTTCAAAGTTGCATACAAAATATATGGTTAAATATGTTTTTAGTTTTTACAAAATTATGAGCTTTTAAGTTTAGTCTATATTACATTTTAGGCTTAAATGCACTTTTGCCCCCCCAAGTTTCACAAACTTGTGATTTTGGCCTCCCTATTTTCAAAATAGCACATTTGGCACTCCAAGTTTCAGCCCCTTTGCAAAACCATGACCCCCCTTGATTTTGACTTGGTCAAAGCTGATATGTCGCTTTTATTTTTATTTTTTTGCCACATAGACCGCCTACATGGATTTTAGAACGAAAAAAAATTAAAAAAATTTCCCTCACGTGAAATCTTCTCCCACGATTATCATGTCCATGAAGTTACCAATGGAGACTCAACTCGACAGTAGCATACAACATTGTCTTTCCGTTTTCTAGAAGAAGATGAAGTTGTATAATCATTGGGTCGAACCATCAGTCACGAAAAATGACGATGAATTGAGTGAAAAGGAGGAAAAACGAGTGAAAAGGAGGATTTGTGTGTGAAGATCGATTGAATCCATGAAAAAGGGGAAAATCGATTGAGGAGATTTGTGTGTGAAGAAGAAAAATGGTGTTTGAGAAGAAGAAGGATTAACTAGATTTATGAGTGAAGAAGGAGGATGCAGATTTGTGTGTGAAGAAGGATGAAGGAGAAATGGTTATGGAGTGGGAATTTTTTTTGAATTTTTTTTCATTCTAAAATTCACGTAGGCAGTTTATATGAAGAAAAAAAAAATGCAACATGTCAGTTTTGACCGAGTCAAAATCAAGGGGGACCATTGTTTTGTAAAGGGGCTCAAACTTTGGGTGGCCAAATGTGCTATTTTGTAAATAGGGGGCCAAAATCGCAAGTTTGTGAAACTTGGGGGTAAAAGTGCATTTAAGCCTAAATTTTAAGTGTAAGTTTAGTCCTCCATAATATTGCACTTTATAAGAAGAGTCAAACGAATTATTTTTAGTCATCAAAATAGTCCATATAAATGCAAATAAGGACTAAAATTGAACAAATGTTTTTGAGGGACTAAACTTAAAAATGTATGATTTTGTTGGGACTAAAAACATATTTAACACTAGAACATATGCACTACTATTTTTTTATTTTTGTATGTTAAATATATTTACCGATTAATGTCTCTCATACTAACTATAGTTATAAATTTCTTTAACAAACAAGAAAATGTTAGTTTCTTATATACCTTTTATATTTATACAATTATCCTTTTAATCAAATTATGTTCCTTGTATCCAGATCCACTGGCTTTAAATTTCTGACTCCGTCCCTATATGCATTGTTCAAATCAACTGAGGTAAGCTCATGAAGACAATGTATTAGAGTATAAATAGATGTTTGATATCTATAAATATACTTTTTTATTTTTACATTTTAATCACTAATTTTTTTCTTTAAATAATGGTCCTTAAAGTATTTTCCATCGGTAAATTTGATCACCGTTGTTAAACGTCGTACACATGACAATGTAGAAAGAAATTAAAATAAAATAATGATATGCTTATGGGTGCCAAAAATTTAATTATACAATTTTATTTTTTTTTGTTTTTACACTTTTTGTACACTGTCTCATTAACTTATTTTAACAATGATGATCAACTTTGTTGACCAACAATATTTTGAGGACTTTGAAGGTTTTTTTTTTCGAGAAACAATAAACAAAAAATGATATTCTTAAAAAAAAAAACAAAAAATGATATATTTAAAAGGAAAAAAACATATTTAACCCTTTAAAGTCACAATAGACTAAAATATTACGGTTCTCGTCTGAAAATTTCAACCTTCAATTTTTATCAATCTTTGTGACTAAACCATACAATCAACTACACCTAGTACCATCAAAAATATGTTAAGCTTAAGTAGAAGGTGTTACACTAATAAATTTATTTATTTTTATTGCAAGGACTAGCAAACGGTTTTGTCATTTCCTTGAGCAGAACACTCGAATATATATGGTTTTTTCAGCCTTTTGCCTCTTGACTTAGCATGAATGCATCCATGGTTTTCTCAGGTAGTAGTTCTATACTTCTGTACCTTGGAGTTTGAAACCACTTAAAAAAGTTACTCCAAATTAAGACCCTTGATTATGAGGACTATTTTCTTCTCTTTTTATAGTCTAAAAGTACTGCCAAAGAACGCAGGTTAAGCCAACAAAACAAGCAGATAAAAGAAAAACAAGTGGCGGAATGCTTTTGGCACTCCCTTCAACTCTACGCTGCTCGGAGTTTTCAATGTTTCATGTATTCTAACGCTTACACTATTCGACCTTTATTATAAATTATACAAAAAACAGTTTTTTAAATTTATTAAATAACTAATGTGTTTATACATGATCAATTTTTAAAGTTTAAGTATGAGTGATTAATCACTTCCACATTGATTTTGAATAAGTTAAATTAATAAGGGTTTTTTTTTTTTTTTTAAGAAATTAATAAGGAATTGTTTATCATATGTAATATTGCACATGTTAAAGATATTAAAAGAAGTGACTTTTTTTTTATTGAAAACCATAATTATTTATTGAAAAATTATATAGTTAATATAAAATACACAAGTTCTAATATAAACTTACTACTTTAAACTTTTTAACATGTGCAAATTTGTACATGTTAGAAAAACCCAAATAATAATATATAAAAGAGATTTGTACAAAAAATAAAAAAAGTGATCGCCACATATTGATGTGTCAAGTGTGTTAGAAGTTTTCTATCGAATGAAAAAATATATATTAAACAACATATTCATACTCATATATAAAATGTTTAAGATTTTGAATGAAGATGTGTCTTTAAAATACTCTAGTCCACTATGATAATCCTCGGCCTCTCCCTGTTGGAAAATACATGCATAATTTCCCTTCTCCGTGAACTTAAAATAAGCACTAGCGGAAACATGATATATAAGCGTAATGACAAAAATAGAATTTTAGCGTGGAAAACTTCTCAATGTGAGAAAGGGAAAAAACCACGGTACCCTTGAGCCTCTTTAAACTTCCACTATAATGATAATGAGAATACAATAACTTCACCCTTAGGTGGATCTCACTACAACATCTCTCTCAATATGTAAGGAACACTCTCACAAGTTCGCTCACTATTTCTCTCACAAGAAAACTCTATGAGGATCAATTTTCTCTTGAGCAAGACTCTCTTTCTCTCTTGCTTTTTGTTGTTCTTCTCTTGTTGTATGTTGTGAATGCTTGCTCATGGTCCTATTTGTAGGAGAAGCAAGCCAAAGTTGCCTTACATGCATAAAGACACTTGTCATTTGGCTTTCATGCAAAACACCAAGTGTCCCTTGCAATACATGCACCGCACCAAGTGTCCCTTGCATGCACCACAACATGCATCACTCATACACTACATCATGTGTTACTCATACACTACACCATGTGTACACTGCACCTTGCTACTTGTCATCACATGCAACCTTTCATTTTATCAAATGTATGTTGGCCATGTGGCAATGGCTTGACCCAACACTCACCCTCAGTGCACCACAACATGTATCACCCATACACTACATCATGTGTTACTCATGCACTACACCATATGTACACCATGCACCTTACTACTTATCTACAACCTTCTATTTTATCAAATGTATGTTGGTCATGTGACAATATCTGGACCCCACACTCACCCTCACTTAGTTTACTCCTTTTTTAGGGAACTTAGTTTACTTTTATTAAGGTCTTTTCTCTTATCATAATATTTTTTTAATGCAAAACCTTTTATATTAATCAACGATAATAATTTTACATTAGTTATTTCAACACCCATTTAACATACACTTTTCTCTCTCTTCTAATCACATTTTCAATCTACCACATCACTCTATTTATCAATTTTTCTCTCAAATTGTATACACTCTAATGAGCCTCCACCAAACATTTTTCTTATATTAAGATTATCTTTTTTATCATACATTGTTGATCATTATATTTTTTTCTCTCACCTTTTTCTATCACTTAATTACACCGCAAGAAATTAATTATGTGAAATATCTTTCAATTTCTTTTGACGGAATGAGAATCTTTCAAACTTTTTTTTTTGACAAATCTTTCATTTAAAAGGTAACAAGCTGACAAAAAAAATTACTAACAAGATATTCTCTAAGACAATTTCCAAAAAAAAAAATACTCTTTAAGACATACTTTTAACAACTTCTTAATATATTATTTACAACTGATAAATGTTTTTATAAAAGATTCAAATAAGTTTAGTAATTTTACATATATAAAAGATGCAATTAGATTTTGTTTTTTTGTCGTCAAAGAAATCTTATCTAATTAAATACATTCTTAAATATATATTTTAACATAGTAAACCATTTATGGTTTGTAGATTTCATTCTTGTTTTGGCAAAAATTTCTTTGTTTAAGTGAGATGTCGATAAGTTCAATGTTGGCTGCAGCTATAACAAGGTCCAATGGTTGGTAGCACTTATTTCATGGTGAAAAGCCATTTCATTTGTTTGTATATATATATTAGTTTGGGGTGTTACTTTCATCTGAGTCACTTTTAAAGCATTTTGTAGTGTCCACTCCTACAAACAACTAGCACACAAACTCATTGGTAGTTTACTTCATTTACATCTTTTTCAATCCCCCCTCTCACTTTTTTCCTATCTTTCTCTTCTTCTATACTTAATTTTGGTGAAAACCAAAATATTTGCTTGTTCATCACCAACTATTAATACTTCCCTATAAGACACTTGTAACCATGGTATGTATGCTAACTCACTCTCTTTTATGGATTGCAATTAAGAGAAATATAGCTAATATTAATTGATTTAGTGCATATTATCAATTAATGTTCAACTAGTTCTATTTACTGTCATATTAACATAACGTTGTTGATATTGTCATGCATTTTTCCTCGAGCTTTATTTTAATATGAACATTTAAGAATTCCTAATAGAATGTTGGTCATGAAGGTTTTAAATCATAGTTGAACTCTCAATTGTAGTTGAAGTAAACACAAAAAAATGTGTAGCATGTTTGTAATTTTCACGTTAATTTCAAAGTCTAAGCACATTCTTTGTGAATTCAGTACTCTCTTCGGTCCTTATTATAAGAAATGATTCACTTTTTAGATTCATCAAATATCTGATGTATCTAATCCTTATTACTTACCATATACATCAAATATTCAATGAACTTAAAAAATGAATTGTACCTTATAATGAGGAACGAATGAAGTAATTGATTGACTTTTGGACATACATTTGATTGGCTTTTGCATTTGCAGATTCTAATGCCCTTAATGTTGGGTTCACTTATGAAGCTGGCAAAGGCACTAGTGTGTGAACCTACAACAACACTCACAACCATTCTTTATTATGGAAATTTGCTTCCTAGAAATCTTAACTTAGAGAGATTAGTACGAAGGGAATTTCTTCACCAAGAAAATTATTTCTTCCATTTTCTCATTACAATGCTGAGGTGTGTCTGGTAATTACTAGGACATGCATGATTTATCAAATTATGTGAAAACTAAAGAGATCCGGTTAATGTGTGTACTTTTGGAGGCACACCATGTGGTAGCTTAGTAGAGTTGTTGAAAAGGGGAATGTATATAGATGTTTCATGTTTCCTAAGACACATTTTTTACTTTTTATGAGTGATGCCATCAACGATGGATAAACTTTCTGTGTTAGACATTTTATAATGTTTGGAATTGGATGCTTATAAAAAAATGTTTGGAATTGGAATTACATGTTTCTAATGTACTTGGGGTTGATATTTTCTAAGAATTTACAACTGCTACTGCTGGCTTAACTTTGCTATGATCGATGCAACTGATTTTAGCTTCTGAATTTGATAGTTTGAAATTTAAATACCACCGAAGACATAATTGAAGTCATACATAATACACTTGCTTTACCCAATATTGCTTGTAGTAGTATTAGATAGTTTAATTTGGGTTCGATAAAGTTCTATAAATGCAACAATGTTAAAACTTTTGAAGAGAAACTTTACTTTTTTATTGAAAGTTTATAAGACATTATAAATTAGTCTTTGTAGTCACACATAAGTAATACTCTATTTACAAACATGAGTCGTGCTTACTAAATAACATCAAAATGATGTTTTAGAGTTGAATCGTAGCCTTTTAAGGCAGGGAGAATCGATTGTGTTTCAGCAAAAATGGTGTTCCAACCCTCCTTTTACCGCATCTTATCTTACATATAAAAGAAAGAAAGTTTTGCCTATAATAGCAAAACTCTAGGCCAAGATACAAACTTTTTAAAATGACAATCATTCTCTACTTTGTCCGTCAACAAAAAGACCCCGTCATTTGTACCATTGGGGGGCCTAAAATGCATCCCAAGTGTCAAGAATGATGCATGCAACAAGTTAGGTGTTACCCATACAATAAAACAAGTGTAGTCATGACCCATGAGAAATACATGCAACAAGCCATGTGTCAAGAGGAATACATGCAGAAAGCCAAGTGTTACTAATGCAATAAACCAAGTGTCATGACTCATTAGGAATACATGCAACAAACCAAGTGTCAAAAATAATGCATGCAACAAGCTAGGTGTTACCCATGCAATAAACCAAGTGTGATGACTCAGGGGGAATACATGCAACAAGTCAAATGTCAAGAGGAATACATGCATAAGGGCAAGTGTTAATTATTCAATAAACCACGTGTCACGACTCAGGAGGAATACATGCAACAAACCAAGTGTCAAGATGAATACATGCAGCAAGCCAAATGTTTCCCATGCAATAAACTAAGTGTCATTACTAATGAATACACACAACAAGCAAAGTGTCAAGATAATACATGCAATAAGGCAGGTATCAAGATGAATGCATTCAACAAGCCAAGTGTTACCCATGCAATAAACCAAGTATCATGACTCATCAAGAATACATTGAACAAGCCAAGTGTCAAGATGAATACATACAACAAGCCAAGTGTCATCAATGCAATAAACCAAGTGTCACGACCCGTGAGAAAAACATGCAACATACCAAGTGTCAAGAGAAATACATGCAGCAAGTCAAATGTCATCCATGCAGCAAACCAAGTGTCATCCATGCAAAAAACCAAGTGTCATGGCTCATGAGGAATACATAAAACAAACCAAGTGTCAAGAGTAATACATGCAGCAAGCCAAATGTCATCAATGCAATAAATTAAGTGTCACGACTCATGATGAATACATGCAACAAACCAAATGTCAAAATTAATGCATGCAAAAAGTTAGGTGTTACCCATGCAATAAACCAAGTGCCATAACTCATGAGGATTACATGCAGTAAGCCAAATTTCAAAAGGAATACATGCAACAGGGCAAGTGTTAACTACTCAATAAACCATGTGTCACGACTCATGAGGAATACATGCAACAAACCAAGTGTCAAAAGGAATACATACAGCAAGCAGAGTGTTACCCATGCAATAAACCAAGTGTCATGACTAATGAATACACGTAACAAGTCAAGTGTCAAGAGAAATACACGTAACAAACCAAATGTTACCCATGCAATAAACCAAGTGTTACTGATCATGAGGAATACATGCAACAAGCCAACTGTCATCAATGCAATAAACCAAGTGTCATGACTCATGAGGAATACATGCCACAAGCCAAATGTCAAGAGGAATACATGCAGCAAGCCAAGTGTCATTCATGCAATTAACCAAGTGTCACGACTTGTGAGGAATACATACAATAATTCAAGTGTCAAGAGAAATAAACACAGCAAGCCAAATGTAATCCATACAATAAACCAAGTGTTATGACTCATGATGAATAAATACAACAAACCAAATGTCAAGAGGAATACATGCATCAAGTCAAATGTTATTCATGCACTAAAACCAAGTGTCATGACGCATGGACAATACATACAACAAGCCAAGTGTGAAAAGAAATCAATGCAGCAAGCCAAGTGTTACCCATGCAATAAACCAAATGGCATGATTCATGAGGAATACATACAACAAGTCAAGTGTCAAAAGGAACACATACAACAATCTAAGTGTTACCCTTGCAACTAAACAATTGTCAAGAAAAATACATGCAACAACCCAATTGTTATCCATGCAGTAAACCAAATGTCCAGAGAATTACATGCAAAAAGCCACATGTTATTCATGCAATAAAACATATCTCTTTCTTTTGCCCTCATGAATTCCAATTTTTTTTTTTTTTTTTTTGCAAATTTTATGAATTCTAAACAGTGAACAATCTTATAAATGTATGACCTAATATGCATGTAGATCAAACAAAGACTTATATGTAATTTCTTCATATATGTTGCTGAGGGATTTCAAATTATTTATGTGATTGTTATTATTTTTAATAAAGAGTTTTTACAAGAACAGTTTACTGTAAAAAAATTTTGTGAGATATGTTAGAAATTTTTTCTTTATGCACATTTAATTACCCAAAAGCACCTCAAACTTTCGAATATACCTCCACTGAAAGTTATGAGCCATTCCCTTGTGAACGAGAGTTACAAATCGTTCCTAGAATATGGAGTTAAGAACCAATCCTAGGATTGGGAGTTAAAACGCAATAGGGAGGTAGTGAACACCCATCCAAATTGTCGGTGTGGATTAAAAAATCTTACCCGTGTTATTCAAAACTTCATATTTGACATGAGCTTCCACTTGATCCACTTGAGACATGATTCATTTAAGAGATGTAGATACATGAGAAAATATCAGATAACAATGAAATGAAAGAAAGGATAAAATGAAATGTAGATTCACTGAAGACATATATTTATATAAAATACGGTGCAAAATTATCCACGTAAATTGTTGATGCATCGTACATCACATAAAACATAAAATACATATATTTATATATTGTTAGTGATGTATTGACCATAAACAAATGTGAGTACATAAATTGTCTCTCCACAAAAGTATCTTCCCATGACTCATCTTCATCTTTCATGTATAGTTTTCACTCCGCACATCAGGAAGGTAGTGGACACCCATCCTTCAAAAATACATGGACAATATGATCGGGGATTAATCCAAGGCGCATAATGTGGGAATTTGGGTTATGCGGTGAATGATATCTAAAAGTTTTCACAAATACCGTTTTTAATTTTTGTCAACTCAACTTTATTGTGGTAAGTTATAATAATGTCACCCATATCCGATAACGTCAACCAATTTTCTTTTGGTGCAATTCTACTCTTTGAATTTGGAGGTTACAAACTATCTAATTAGGGCTGACAATGAACCGAACCAATTCGACAATAGTTTGGAATTCAATTCGATAATTAACTTGTTGAACTTGGTTCATGAACCAAATGAGCTGAACTCGAGCTAAGAATTAAGTTTGTTAAATAAATGAGCTGAACTTGAGTTGTATATAGTTCGACTCGGTTGATTCATAAACTGACTCGATATATAGTATGTAATTTATTACAAGCTTGCTGTAATATTTATGTACTTGTTTTTAGAGGAATTATTACTAATTTAATTAACAATAATTGTAATAAAAGAGAAAAAAAACTAATAACATACTCTTGTGTAGGCTTTTAACCAAATATGTGTGAACTAATATTAGTCCCAGATCGGGGAGTTGAAAAACACACTAGTACAAAAAACACTTATTAAGTCAAGGATTTTAAATGGGTAGCTATCCACATGACTTAAAAAGCTAGGTGTAAGGAAAGTTTTTAACTTCAAATGATATTAAATTATTTGACCCCATTTAAAAACTATTTATCAACCATTTAAAAAAAAAATTCACTTTCCATTCTCCCTCCTTAGTGAAACCCGTGAAACCCTTTTCACGTTCCAATTTCCCTTTTCCCCCCTTCACTCTCAATCGAAACCCTCTCAACCGTGAAACTCAAACTCAATCATAAAACCCCTTTCCTCCATTCTCAATCGATTGACCCTTTCCATCCTCCCATCTCAATCGAATCTGGTCACAGGCTGAAACCCAATCCCTCCGTGAAACCCAAACTCAAACCCCAAAGCACCGTGACATCAGCACCAAGCAACACCCCTGTCTCTCTCCACCGCATCTTCACCGTCTCAAATTCTTCTTCAACTAACTTCAAACCATGTTTTTTTGTTTTGATTTTCGTTCTGGAATTGTTTCTCAACAGTTATCGCACAGTCGTCGAGTCGCCGTGAAACCGTTTTCCGTCGTCGTCGCCGTGAAATCATAATTTCTAGGTAAATCCTCTAACCTCTGTGTTTTTCGTTTTTCAATTGTTTAGTTGTTTTTTATTTTCGTTTTTGATTTTGAATTGTTCTAGATAAATTTTAATTGTAATTATCAACTATGTGTTTAATCGTAATTTTAATTGTTCTAGGTAAATTGATTTTCGTTTTTGATTTTGAATCTGTGTTTTTCAATTGTTTAAAAATAATATCAACTATGATTGATTACTATTAGTGGCTATGGATTGAGAGATTAAATGTTATTGATTGCGCTAACAATTTATTTGATTTGAATGAATTGTCTTGTTTCAGTTGTAGCTGATTAGGTATTGGTAAAATAGTTTATTGTTGATCATGATATGATTATTATAATGTATAAAGTTTCTCTTAGGTCCTTAGTGTTTTATAGCTGATGATAGTATCAAAAGATGTTAACTTTATCATTTTTCTTATGGTAGTTGTTGTTATAAATGAAGCACGAACTAGACATGACACACACTGACACATAGAAACCGATAGTAGTTTGAAAAAATGACATAAATAAATGTAATCACATTTGTCGGTGTCGTGTCCATGTCTGCACATGAAACCGTGTTCCTTTTTTGCTCTTGAAGATGTAATGAAGTAATCGGATCTTGCTGATCCTCTTTGTTTATGAAAATGGTGATTTAATGAAGTCATGTCTTTCTTCAAAAAACTTAATCCCATCTTTCCTCCCTAAAATCTAATCCTCAAATTAATTTGTTACCATCCTCTCTCACCGTACACCAGTTCTCTCAATCAGTTCGATTTTCAGTTCAATTTTGCCTTGCATCAGTTCCAATTCACCGTACACAGTTCTAGTTTCAGTGTGGCTTTCAGTTCTTGTGTTCGCTAGCATTGGGATGTGTTGGCTTATGTCGCTTGTGGTTATTTTTGATGATTTTCATATGCCTTTCTGCTATGTCTCTCTCAAGTTTAAGATGTGTTTCCCTATGGTTTTGATGCATTTTCTGGGTGTGTTGTTCAGATCTACTATGCTTCAAATTGTCCAGCTAACTTGTCATTTTTGGGTCATTCGAGGGTTTGCTACCTGTCAAAGCTGAGGGAGTTTTGGTGCTTTGTTTTGCAGATGTTTGGATTGGATTTGTCACCATCAAGGTCTACGATTCTATTTTTGGTGTATACTTCAGTTGCTGATTTTTCTGATTTAGAACATTTCTCAATTTCTATATTATAGTAAAGTTTAAGTATGTTGTAAATGATAATTACTTAATAGCTTTTATTGTATTAACGTTGTGCAGAGCTACAATAAAATAGACATGCGTGTAATGGTGAAACTATATGAATGATGAAGGAAAAGTCATCACTATAAGGAAAAGCCGGCATCATTTGAGGTACTCTTATGACAAAATATAAATCTGCTTATTATAATTCTGCTTATTGATTGATACACCTACCTACTTTTCAATCTTTGCATTAACTTGATGAAAACATGATTTTTATTCTTTGATTTATTTAAATTTTGTTTTCAATCCATGTTTTAGCTTTTCTTATTTCAGTAGCAGCCAATGATATTGTTATCACCAGTCTTTGATTTCAAATTAATAGGAAAAAACTATAGGAGAAGTTGATCAACGTTGCTAAAGAGCATTAATGAGGGATTTCAAGTTGATCAATGCTAAAGAGGATTAAAAATAATTTGTTGTAGAGTAATTACCTGAATGTGAGTTGTTTCTAGCTTCTAGATAGGCTTTTTGATCAGTATGGTAATGGAATCAATTTGCATTTGTGTTCATTGTTGACATGTGTGGTTAGGCTGCTCTAATTGATATAAGGTTTCTCTTTGCAATTGAAAATTTGTTTTTACCAATTCCCACTAAATCCTATAGTTTAATGACAATAACAACTATATTTTGCAGGTTAAGTGATGCACATATTCATACTTTGTTTTATGTTACTTGTATCGGTCTAATAATCATGTCTATGTACATGTACAGGCATGCACATATTCATTTTGGGGTTTGCTACCTGTCAAGGCGGAAGGAGTTTTGGTGCTTTGTGTTGTGACTGTTTTGATTGATTTTTTGGCCATCAAGGTATGCAATTCTATTTTTGGTGTAGCCTTCAGTAGCTATTTTTTCTTGTTTTTAAGAAGGGTGCAAATATGTTCTCATTTCTAGCAAGTTTATGGAGTTTATGTACTTTGTTTCAGTTACTTTTTCGTTAAGTTGGGGGTTGTGGATGTGTTTCCGTTTTTTGTCCCTGTATCCATCTCCCTCCCTGCTAGTGCAATGGTTATTTATAGCAGGTTTTTGTTCATTCAAATGTCAGTTCACCTGCTGTTTGTTTGTTTGCTGCCTTGTACATGTTCAGATTTTGAATTGTTTTTTAATATTTTAGGTATATGGAACGCCTCTGTACTCCGCCTACTGATGATGAAATGACAAATGTTCAAAAACGTTGTGCAAGTTTGATTTTGGAAAGACTTAATGTAATTTAATTATGTCAATAACTATGCTCTAAAACAATGTTTAGCTTTTGTTTAGTTTTATGATATTGTAACTTTGGATTTGTTTGATGTTGTAACAATGACATGTTTGATATGTAATTTGATCATGTGATATTTCATATTAGTGGTTAAGTTTATGAGATTTTTGGTTATTATATTAAATTTTGCACCATAATTGTGTTAAAAAAAAAATAGAGAGATATTTTAAATGGGTTGAACAGATCTAAATTATATTTATTAAATGGTATCAAAGAACAGACTTAAAATCTAGAATTTTGTATGCCCTTGTTCACCTTTTTTTAAGTGGTTTTATCCGATTTAAAAAGTCATATTTTAGATGGGTTGAACCGATTTAAATTAAACGATATTAAATCGGGTAAAGGGGGCAAACTTAAAATCAAAGACAGTTTTTTAAATCGGCCACCTATAAGTCGGGTCATGACCCGATTTAAAAAGTCATATTCACCCCATTTAAAAAGTGTTTTCTGTACTAGTGACATTAGATAGGCGGAGTATGGTGATTATTTTGAGAGGCCTTTTGTAGTAGTAATAATATTGTTTATTCAATCGCCCGGTCCTTTAACTTAATCAATTGTCTTAATTTGGTCCCCTAACTATAATTTGTATCAATTTGGTCCCCTATGTTTTGCTCTGTTACTAATTTTAGTCCTTTGTGTTTGTTTCTTTCAAAAAAACGTTAACAGAAAGGACTAAAACTAGTAACGAAGCAAAACATAGGGGACCAAATTGGTACATAAGTTAACGATTTTTTGAGCGGAGCAAAATATAGGGAACCAAATTGGTACAAATTATAGTTAGGGGACCAAATTGAGACAATGAATTAAGTTAAGGGACCAGATGATTAAATAAGCTTAATAATATTGTGCTGCAATAGTATATTTTTTCGAGTGGCCAATTGTATTCTATGGTATTATTTTAGTTCATTTTTTGTTTTTTTAAAAATAATTAAAAGGTCAAGATATACATTTTTGACAAAAACAAAAAAAAAACAATTTTGCAAAACGAGTTGAACCTAACGAACCGAACCGAGTTGTTCGTAAACTTTAAACGAGCCGAACTCGAGTTAGAAAAAAGGTTCGTATAGAACTCGAGCCGAGTTTCGAGCCGAACCAATTCTTATCGAGTCGAATCGAGCTCAGACCGGTTCGACTCGACTCGACTCATTTTCAGCCCTACATCTGATATATTTAAAACGTGCTTCAGAGCCAAATATCGTTATATAATCATTCTTATGATTAATTAACTCTTTAAGCAATGTATATCAAATCATGGAATGATAATCTTCACACGTACTAAGATGCTCAACTACAACTCAGAATTCACAATTACGATTACCCCTAAAATCCACTTTTTTTTTTCTCCGAGTAACGCTAGCTACACTCTCTTTTGTACGCCCTCTCTAATACTCACTCTCTTATTGGTGTAAATCATTGTGAGTCTACACTTTGAAAATTGAACCTACACAAAGTGGTGGGACATACACTGATTTCATCCAATAAAAGAGTGAGTGGTAGAGAGAGTGTTGAAAAGTAAGTGTTGCTAGCATTCCTCTATTTTTTCAATGTATGGACACTTGACTGAAGGCATACCATTAATATGAGAAATGTTTGACCCTGAAACCGAATTAGGCGATGGATTACCAATACATGCACATTTTCTTTTAGGGAATGACAAATTTGTTTGTGACAATTGACTATTTGGAAATTGTGAGTCAATATGCTCCCACAAAGATGGATATCGAATAGTCGAATTGTGATTTGGTGCAGACCCCACTCTTTTTTTGGCGACCTTTGTGTCTACCTTTTATTTGGCAAAGTCAACATCGTCGTTTTCTGAAAATGCTATATGACGCATATGCTCCTTGATATGTAGTTTCATTTTGTAATTCACTTTCTCGGGACATTTTTGAATATGATTCCACTCTCTTAGGACAAAAAAAAAATCTTCTTCATCTTCTTTCACACCATCATCCAACCTCGAAACATAACCTCTTCCAGTGAGTGTTTACCTTTCCGACCAAGAAATAGGAATGGATAATATCAACTTC
>Ga0315913_1003908_pt1 | contig 17968 bp, 10 predicted proteins | sample MpolsnodulesMG_FD_207736 | JGI IMG/M metagenome (GOLD analysis project Ga0315913, IMG submission 207736) | Medicago polymorpha root nodule microbial communities from Los Angeles, California, United States - small nodules | ecosystem: Host-associated > Plants > Roots > Nodule | place: USA... | reverse complement strand
AGGAATCAGGATCTATAGAGATAGATCACAAAGATTGCTTGGCTTAAGTCAGGGTACATATATAGACAAAGTCCTGAGACGTTTCAATATGCATGATTCCAAGAAAGGGTTCATCCCTTTGTCGTCAAGTATAAATCTATCAAAGACTCAATCTCCTTCGACTAATGAAGAAAGGGATCGAATACGTGATATTCCATATGCTTCAACAATTGGGTCTATCATGTATGCTATGTTATGTACTCGACCAGATGTCTCGTATGCTTTAAGTGCTATGAGAAGATACCAGTCTAATCCAAGAAACGATCATTGGATTGCTGTCAATAATATCCTTAAGTACTAGAGAAGAACTAAGGATACTTTCTTGATCCATGGAGGTCAAGAAGAGCTCTCTATAATTGGTTACACTGATGCTAGTTTTCAGACAGATCATGATGATTTCAAATCGCAATCTGGATATGTGTTTTGCTTAAATGGCGGTGTTGTGAGCTGGAAGAGTTCGAAGCAAGAACCAGTCGCTTATTCTACAACAGAAGCCGGGTACATTGCTGCATCTAATGCCGCAAAGGAAGCTGTTTGGATTAGGAAATTCATTTCTGATCTTGGAATAGTTCCAAGTATTGTGGATCCCATTGAATTACTATGTGATAACAATGGAGCAATCGCACAAGCTAAAGAACCTAGATATCACCAGAAATCCAAACACATACAAAGGCACTATCATCTTATTTGAGAAATTGTCGAAAGAGAAGATGTTAAAATATGCAAAGTACCAACATTAGACAATGTTGCTGATCCACTTACTAAAGCTCTTGCCCAATAGAAGTGTAATGCCCTATTTCTATTAAAGCGATAAAACACGCGAATAAAGCATATATTCAAGAAATAGACGCTACGTCTTCAACAAGTATCAAACAACATGGCTTTATAAAAATTCTCAACAGTCGCAGCGGATATAAATCATACATCACCAAAGTATACATGTCATAAGATCAACATACTTCCATAAATAAAATCTCCAAAACCCGACAAATGGGTAAAATCTCAACAACAAATAAATCCAACATTATCATAAGACCAACATCATAATCAGAGCATAATCTAAGACTCTAAATGAAACGATAACAGAGATAGCTCCCGCTATTCAAGCACTCACTGAAGAAGCAAACTACTCCTACACTCCGTCTACCCATTCATACAAACAGGTAGGCAGTCAAAACCACTGGGGGTTAGCTTCACATCAATCATAATCAACATAAACAATTTGAAAAATTCAATTAATTGTAACATGGAGGATTAAACTTCAATATCAACACGAACAAATTCACATTATCACAATGGTACAATTCATCCATCATATCACAAACACCAACATCACCAATCACATAAGCAAGTATGACTCATGCAAGAACGTATCACACGCCTAGACACGACTTGTACATGGACACGGTACCATCACCAACAACAACAGGTCGTCACCTCATGATGCAACAAAAACATCATATCCATTGAATACAGAGTATTCAAATCTCACCACTGGATGTAGACATCCTAAGACTCATGAATAAACATATGACACACCATACATATATCCACGACATGTTCACCAACAACAACTCAACATCTAAGATATATGCGCTCACCAACAATATCACCATCAATTAGCATATATGCAATAGTCAACAACAATTACATCATTACACCTCAACAACTCCATACAATTTCTCAATATTCAATTAAAAGAGAAAGCACACCAATTTATGATATCATCATATTCCATACTCAATAATCATTCACATATCTTCATAAAATCATATCAAGCTATGCACAAAAGATTTGCAAGGTATTTGGTCTTAAAGACTATTTTCGGCAAAGTTCGTATCATTTTGCAAAACGAGCATTATCGATACTTTTCAAAACAAGAGAACTTATTAAAGTATAAAATCCTACAATTCAATCATATCAGCATGAACATAGGCCTCTTATAAGCTATCAAATCTTTGTTCAAGGTTTTACCAAAGTTCATTTGAGAAAATCCTAAGTTCGTCTCATAATTACTTAATTTAATGACAAAGTTATTTCTTTCATAAAAGCACCCCTAGATGGTTAGGATAAAGTCCCTACACTTAGGAATAAGTTTGGAAACAATTGGATTGAAGAAAAATGCATTTTTAAGGTTGATAGTCAGGCAAAATCGTAGTATGATTTTTCTCCATCGTAGTACGATTTTTCCAGTGGGAAAACGCACCAAAACCTGGTTAAAATCGTAGTACGATGGCCAAAATCGTAGTATGATGGCTGCTGACAGACATCATCAAATTTTCCAACTTTCAAGTTTTCGCACGTAAAATCAAAACCGTTAACCTGTTTTCGAAGTCGTTTTCGCCTACATGCTCCTGACACTTAGCTCTATCATAATCTACAGAAAATTTCAAGTTTCAACCATCCCAAAATCGATTTCCAGAACCTCACATAATCGCTTATTTGCAAAAACGTTTATACACCGATTTTCACACGAAAATCCCGTTTTCTCCCAAACGACTCGACTAACACAACCACAGCATGTATAGATATGAGATATTAAGTCTATACATAGGTATAAATATTAGGAGTAATATTTATACTGGATTGACCCACTGTGAGAATACTACATATTATGTTATGAAATTGTCATAAGATATTCTCACAATGATAATAGTGTATATCACTCTTAGACCTGAAACCACTATGATCCCTAGATGTGGACTCAAGTGCTTTGTTGTCATTCTAATGTTGTATGTAAAAGGATAACCATAACGTTGGTTGATGGGTACTTGATGAATCATGTTGAGGGACATGATTGTCCTAGATGGGATTTGTCCCTCCTCATAACAAGAGATATATCTTTAGGCCTCTTGGACTTATTCGTTATACAGTATATTTCGGAATCAAGAAATATAAATATCTATCTATACAACGGTGACAATATATATGCCTTGAGATCAATATAGACATTGGGACAAAGGAGTAATTGTACACAGAAATATTATCATGGAAAAAGTTTTGTCAGATCACTTGACATTCTTGTCACTTGGGTAGCAATGATGTGTTGCTAGATACCTCTCATTGTTTATAGTATTAAATATTAGATTTAATATTATTGTCAACGTGACTAGAACCTATAGGGTCACAGACAAAGAACGGTCAAAAGAGAAATATATAAATATGACTTATATAAGGGGTGCGTTTAGTAAATGACGCTAATTAGTTAGCGAAATTACTAAACTCGTTATTGGGCTTACTAAAGCTATATAGTGACTTCTGACTTGCAGAGCACTCTAGGAGTTCTATAAATAGAACCCTAGTGCTGAAGTCTTTGTTACACGGTGTTATTAGAAACCTTAGTTCTCTGAAACTTCTGATTCCTTAGCTAGCACCGAGATTTGGAGGAGCACTGTTCATGTGGACTTGCTAGAGGCCTGACTACTTGTTGCTTGCTTTGCTGCGATCGCGATACCAGATTCCAGAATCCACACTACGAGGTAACAATCGAATCACTGGTTCTTGACAATTCGTAATGATCCAAGAAAAAAATCAATTTTTTTTTATTCCGCTGGTTATTATGTTGTAATTCGATTTTCCTTCAATTACAACTCTGTATTCTCAAAGCCTCAACAGGCTTGCACCTTGTTGCTAAGTTACCCATTTAGACTTTTACAACCTTTGCTCAAACTAACACTTTAGTACCCCTAAAGTTAGATGAGACTTTGATTACAATTTGTATGGAGTTTGTATGTTTGAGAAGCAAACAAGAGGAATGGAAGAAGTTATCTTTAAAAGAGATAACAGAAAGAATTAATTTACACTACAAAGAAGATAAAAAAAGTCTTCAGTGATGATCAATTCAAATTGCAAGAGCTTCAATGGTGCAAGTAATGTCGAGCCTTTGATCTCTATTTCTAGAGTTTTTGGCCTCATATAGCCGTTGTAGGGTGTCCAATGGTGTTATGCCATGTGTCCTGGGCCCCACAAGCTTTTACTTGAAATTCTGGGTAAACATTCTGATCAAAGATGATCTTCAGAATGTTGTTGTGTTCTTGATGATATTCATCTGGGTTCATCATGATATTCATCTGGATTCATCATGTATGAATGAACACATGAATTTCTGGGCTCATCATATGCGTTTCATATGATTTCCTAGGCAATATCCAAGAGTAGTGGCTTTTCCACATACATCAGAAAGTCTGTCTCCCATATTTGCCTACGGACTGGTGCATGAGAGATAAAGTGGATTCTGCATCTTCATTCCTATGCTTTGAGGGATTGTGTGGTCCATGTACTGTACCAACTCCCATGTGTGTCTATCTTTGATTGAGCAAGGCAGATTTCCTTTTGCAATGGTGTTTTGCTTTCTGCAAGACCATCCAATCAATGCTTGTCCCAAGAATTGATAGGAGCCACTTGTACTCTTCCTCTCAATTTCATCTCCAGCATAATCAGCATCACAATAGGCTACATGATCAAAACTAGAACCTTTTCTATACCAAAGGCCAAGATCAGTAGTACCTACTAGATATCTAAAAATCCTTTAAACTGCAGTTAATTGAGATTCTTTTGCACATGTTTGAAATCTAGCACATAAACCTACTACAAACACTATGTCAGGTCTACTAGCAGTCAAATATAATAATGAGCCTATCATGCCTCTATATTCTTTTTCAGAAATATATTTTCCACTCTCATCCTTATCTAAACTTGAAGATGGATGCATAGGGGTGACCATGATTTTTGCCTCATTCATTTTATATTTCTTAAGAATGTCTTTGACATACTTTTCTTGACTTATGAAAATTCCATTTTGATGTTGTTTGATTTGTAAACCAAGGAAAAAACCAAGTTCACCCATCATGCTCATCTCAAATTCACTTTGCATAAGGTTGGAAAATTCTTCATACATTTTCTCTTTAGTTGCACTAAAAATGATGTCATCCACATAAACTTGAACTATAAGTAAGTTAGAGTTATGAGTTTTTCTAAAAAGTGTGGTATCAATTTTTCCTCTTGAAAATCCATTTTTAATTAAAAATGTGATAAGTCTATCATACCAAGCTCTAGGAGCTTGTTTAAGACCATAGAGTGCTTTAGCGAGTTTAAAAACATGATTTGGTTTTTCTTCATTTATGAAACTAGGAGGTTGGTTTACATAAACTTCTTCATTTAGAAAACCATTTAACAAAGCACTTTTCATATCCATTTGAAAAAGTTTAATGCCTTTATGTGCAGCATATGCAAGAACTATTCTGATGGCTTCTAACCTTGCAACTGGTGCAAAGGTCTCATCATAGTCAATACCTTCTTGTTGGTTGTAACCTTGAGAAACTAACCTTGATTTGTTTCTGACAACTTTACCTTCTTCATCAAGCTTGTTTCTGAAAACCCATCTTGTTCAAATGATGGTTTTTCCTTGATCATTTGGAACTAAATTCCAAACGTTGTTTCTTTCAAACTGAGAAAGTTCCTCCTTCATGGCCTCAATCCATGAGTCATCAATAATAGCTTCATTGATTGACGTAGGTTCCAATTGAGAAATCATTGTCATGTTGTTATCTTGAAAGGATAGTCTGGTTTTTATACCATCAGTTGTGCTTCCAATGATTTGATCTACAAGATGATCTCCTACCATTCTCCAACTTCTAGGTGGACTTTGAAGAGTTTGATCCTGAACATTCTGATCATCTTCTTTCTCCACTGTACTTACAGTGTTTTGAATGAGAACATTCTGAAGTGTTGGCACCTCAATGTCTTCACTTTCTTTTAGTTGAGAATGTTCATCATATTCATCAAATATGGCATGCATACTAATTTGAACAGTCTGGGTTTTTAGATTGTACACTCTATAACCTTTAGAAGTTGTAGAGTATCCTAAGAAGATAGCTTTATCTGATTTAGGATCAAACTTACCCAATTTTTCTTTATTGTTCAGAATGTAGCAATAGCAGCCAAATATGTGAAAATAAGATATGCTAAATTTAATGTTTTTCCAGAGTTCATATGAGGTTTTGTTAAGAACCTTTCTTATTGTAACTCTATTCAAAATGTAACAAGATGTGTTAATGGCTTCTGCCCAAAAATAATATTCAGCATTTGATTCATTTAACATTGTTCTAGCCATTTCTTGCAAGGTTCTATTTTTTTCTTTCAACAACTCCATTTTGTTGTGGAGTTCTTGCACAAGAGAAATTATGTTTAATACCATTTTCATCAAAGAATGTTTTGAAGGATACATTTTCAAATTCTCCTCCATACTCCTTACTGTAATGATATTGGAACTTTTTTCATTTTGAACTCTTTTACAAAAGTTTAGAAATGCTTCAAAAGATTCATCTTCGTGTTTTAAAAATAGAACTCATGTAAATCTGGAAAAGTCATCAACAATAACAAAACCATATCTTTTTCCATTTAGACTTGCAGTTTGAACTAGACCAAAGAGATTAGTGTGAAGAAGCTCCAAAGGTTTCTGAGTTGAGATAAACTCAATAGTATTAAAACTGCTTTTTACTTGTTTACCTTTAACACAACCTTCACATATCTTGTCCTTTTCAAAGCTAATCTTAGGCAAACCCCTAACTAGATCAAGTTGAGAAAGTTTAGCAATAGTTTTCATACTTATATGACCATCCCTTTTGCGCCAAATCTATTTATCTTTTTCAAGAGACATAAAACATGATTCAATTGGCATATCATTTAGTTCTAAAATATATAGGTTATTTTTCCTTGATCCAGAGAAAAATAGTTTGTTAGAGGAGTTTTGTCTTATTTCACATATGTTAGGTTTAAAGACAACTTCAAATCCACTATCACACAATTGACTTATGCTAAGTAGATTATGTTTTAAACCTTCTACATATTGAACATTTTCTATTTTAACAGAGTTAGGTTTACCTATAGTACTTTTACCTCTGATTTTTCCTTTGTGATTGTTTCCAAATGTCACTAGTCCTCTATCCTTATTTTCAAAGGTTAGAAAACAATTCATGTCTCCTGTCATGTGCCTAGAACAACCACTATCCAAGTACCATGGCTTTGTTCATGCACCTTGAGGCAGGGCCTACATTTGACAAGACAAAAACTTTAGGTACCCATGTAATGTTGGGTCCTTAAGGGTTAGTTCTTCTAAGAGATCTTTTCTTAGTGTAACACTCTGTCTTGTATGATCAGATTTATTACAGTAGAAACATACCTTCTTAGCCTTCTCAACCTTTTGTGAACTTTCTGATCTATGGAGATGAGAACATTCTGAACTAAGATTAATCTTATTTTTTCTAATAAGTTTTTTCTTAACATAACATGTTGACTCATGATGTCCGAACCTATCACAATAAAGACATTTAATTTTCATTTCAGCCTTTTTAGGTACAAAGTTTCCAATAATTTTGCTTGGATCTTTAAAGCCTAAACAATTTTTTTTAGCACTTTTACTTTGAGATCCCAAAATGTTTTGAAATGTTTCTGTAGATTTTATAAAACATGTAATATCATTTTTTAATTCTTCAACTTCTTTTTTTAAAAGTATATTTTCCTTTTGTATTTCAGAAGGTTTAGAAAGAATGTCTTTTTGTTTTCTTTTCGGCTCTCTTTGTTTTTCAGATATTTCAAAATGAGAGCCATTAACAGCTCTCTTTGTTTTTCATTCATTGTCTCCCTAAAGTCTTCACAAGTCTTCAAATGTTTTCCTTTGCCAATTTGCATGATTTCTTTTTGAATTAAGTTAAAACACCCTAGAATTGCTATGTTTCAGGAAAACTAGAATTACATGACTCAATATAGAAAACATCACAAATGTCCGAAAAACCATAAGTAATTGTTCTAATACTCCTCTATTCTGGATGAAAACTAACTGAAAATGACTAAAAAAACATGCTAAGAATAACGAAAGATGACCTGTCATCACAACCCCAAACTTAAATTGTTGTTTGTCCTCAAGTAACAAAAGAAAATCAATTTTAATTCTTTGCATATTTTTCAGGAAAAACATACCTTTTCGAAGAGATTGCTCAGATTGTCATCTCGACCCATTTACAGACTTGACTCACTTACCACTTTCCATCCAAGCAGGACATGCTTAGAGAAGATAGCTCATACTCTCAACGACACTCTTTTATAGGATACATGTATGTATCTTCTAAAGCCAGTAGGGCTGGTCACGACAGTTGCTCATTCCAATCGTCACATTAATGTACCTTACTGTAAATTTGAGACAATTCTGAACAAACAGTCAAGATCATACTATATATATTTTAAACCTAAGGATTCCTAGTAAATATTGAAGTGTTACCGACCTTCCTTCCTTAAACCAAACAAGATGGGTACTAAGTAGAACTATTTATCTTTTCTTTTTCAAGATAGATACATTTTCTTTTAAGCGACCAAATATTTTTTCAAGATAGACCCATGGTAATCTACTCTTTTTTTTATTTTTTCTTTTTGATAAATATGGTCTACCGCTACCCCACCCTAAACTTAAAATGTAGCTAATTCCAGAGAACAACCCCAAACTTAGTTTCAAATCATACCAAAATATTAAAAATATTTTATCTAACTCCAAGAGAAATCAAATAGATGATATTAAGGTTCAAACTTGTGCCATCATTCGTTACTTAGTAACAACAAAAGAAATTATTGTTGGAGGCTCAAAGTGGTTTCACAAAGGATAATAAGAATATAAAGGGTGGCTTGAAAGGCTCAAGGTACAAAAAACAATTGTCTCGTGTGTAATAAAACAATTTAAGTTTATCTGATATACCTAAAATATAGCTTATAATTTTGATTCAGTTTTTTTTATGTATTGAACCAAATTTAATAGATGCACAACCGAATTAACCCACAATTTTGACCATCTTAACTGTCTACACTAGACCGACCAAACCGAAGCCTAAGTTGGTCGAAAATTGGCTTGAGATATGCAAACATTGGTTTAAACGGTTTCAAGTTTTGAAACCGCATTCAAACCTAACCGACCAAATGTCGACCTCTACCTACATTTGCTCCTAAAAGAGAGACATTCCTCTACCCCCCCAACCGACATACAACCACCTCTCCCTCCCGTAGAAGACAACACATGATTAACATTGTATTTGGCATAAAGGATATTTCTACAGAGACATGTTGCTCCATAAATGAGTCTCCACCGCCACTTGCCTAACATTGCTTTTTTCACCATCATCAGTACTTTAATCCCAAAATATCTTGCTCCCCTCTTCGACCCTCCCCAAAGGAAGCGTCTCTCGAGCCTAATGATAAGTGTCAGAAAGTAGTTAATTCCATGTTAAATTTAAGACACTTTTGTTACTTGTTGTACAAATTATTTAGGGAAAAGCCGAGAAAAAGATGAACAATTGCCCTATTACGCTTTTTATATCTTACTCTATCCATTTGTGCATGAATTGACCTCAAGACATTAAAAAAAGAAGAAGAACAAGGAAAAAAAGTACAAAAAGGCATAAAGATGAAGTTACTCGCCTCCAACTCGCAATGGCGAGTAGCAAAGGCAGGAAGGCATATTCACTCGCCCCCAACTCTTAATGGCAAGTGATCAGAGAGCAACTTACTCGCGAGGCGAGTTAAGGCGGCCCAAATTTCCTCAGAGCTGACGTGGCACAAACCCACTGGTGAAGAAACCACTACTCGCCATGGCGAGTGTTTCTACTCGCGAGGCGAGTTGAGACAAAACAGGCCATATAAAAGCGCATTTGTTCTTTTCAGGGGGGGACGTCATATCATATCATATCATACCATATTATTAGAGGAGACTTTAGGAGAGAAACAAGGGAAAGACCAGAGAGACTCTAAAGAACAATTGAAACCAGTATTTCTATATCCCTCAAAAAGTGAAATCAACCCCTTTATTTGTTCCATAGCAACATTGATAAGCATATTCTTTGATTGTAAAAGCTTGCTAACCAAATTAATGGCAGATAATATTTCAAACCAAATAATTATAGCATTAAAAACTCAAAATCACCAAGCTCATTTGTTGCTAAGGACTTGGCTTCACTTATTAATCAAGATCTTTTTCAACACTTCAAGTAAAGCTTCTCTAAAATCTGACATTTGAGCTTTTATAGCTTTGACACTTTCTACACGACTCTCCGAACGAGTTGATGACAATGATTTTGGATGTTGTTGCTTTCGGCCGGCCCTGAAAAACCACCCTCCCAAGTCCCACCCATGCTAAGGACAAAGGCTCCCAACCAAAGGCTCCCAGGTATCTTCCTTTCTAGGGTTCGTTCCGACTAACAGACCTTGATATCTAAAAGGGATGGATCCAACTTTACAATGAAGGAATCAAATGTGACAGCTACAGTTGGATAAAAAAGAGTATTATTTATTTTAACTTGTAACAATCTATATAGCTCGTTAGATTTTGGTATCGATCTCCACAATATGCAAATCAGCATTAGTTTGTACTAGCATATATATTTTAACTCACAATAACTGAAAGAATAAAAGATATTGACCTGTATATATAATCAGCAGTACCAAACAAGATATAGCTGAATTTACATTACATAAACATAGCATTCCAATAAAAGAACAAATTAAAAATATTGTCTAAAAAGTTAAGATATTGACACAATTTTATTTTTGTATCAAATCAAAGGAGGAACTAAACTAAGAGCCTCAAATTGATCTAATTAACATGGCATATAAGAAGTTCATGTGCTAGTTTCTTCAAATTGATCCAATTGATTAATATGAAGCTTTAGAAGGGAGTGTATATTTGCATCTGACTCAAAATATGCTCAAAGTTATCGGTTGTCTTCTCAATAGGGTGAGTATGCACTCCTTCATATGTTGTCACCACTACTCCCTCATCTTTGGTTAACCGTTGCACTTGTTTCTTTACATTGCACCCTTGATGTGTGCACCTATAGTAGCTCCTGCAAAATATTAACAAAACCAATGGAACCAATATATTTGTTAATATTCATGTATACTTTAAAACCCTATTTTAAACCCTATTTGACATTTTGTATATCTATATCAACTACAATTGGTCATTATGAAATCTTCATTCGACATTATGAAATCTTAGTCGAACGAAGATTAAACATTTTATTCATTTTTAAATCAATGGAACAAATTTAGATTATATTTTAAACCCTATTTAAAACTTTAAAACAAAAAATGTTTAATCTTTATTCGACTAAGAATTTACGATGACCCATTAGTTGATATAGATGGTTAAATATTGTGCACAAATCCATTGTGATTTATGTTCAAGTTTGGAATTATCCATTAATCATTAGTAGATTTTGCTTATATTTCATTGTAAAGTCTCAATAAAAATGAGTCTGTCATAGTCTAAATTATAATTTCTCTTTTCGTGCACGCAGGGATGCATATATGAGCCAAATACTAAAAGACAGACACAGTGATAAAGAAGAATATACTAGATAATTAAGAGAGCAAATTATCAAGATCGAGTATATGAACAAATTAAACCAAGACACTTGTAGATTATAAACTCAACAAGAACCTCTTGATTAATTTTTTTTAGTTAATTTTAGAGATTCTTTTATGTTATAGCATAGTTTATTGATTATAAAAACAAAGTGAAAATAAACTGAATTAAAGGGATAATTAAAATGTAGTACGGTGGGGGTCAAAATATTCTTTGTACATATATACACGTAATAATTATTTATAAACTTAGTCAAACATAGCAGCCGCACACACATGTAACAATAACAATCACCTAAAATTCAAGACTAAGAGGAAACAAAAAAGAAAACATCAAACTATGAACAAGAAATTAACATGAACAAAGAACAAAAACAAACCTGGGAAATTTGTTGTTTTTAACAGCTTTTTGGCCATATTTCCTCCATCTATAACCATCATCAAGTATATCAACTTGACTCCTAGTTTGAAAAGCATATTTAGGCTTCTTAGCCTTTTTCTCACCTTTCTTTTTAACACCTTGTTGATCAATAATAACATTAACACTTCCTTCTTCTCCTTTCACATCTTCATGGTCATGAGTAACACTAATTTCATTATTAGTAGTAGGTTTCAAACCAAGAAATGCATTTGAGCTTTGACCATTCAAACCACTCGTTGGAATTTGGTAGCTTGAAGAAGGAGGACAAGGAAACAACATGGAATAATTGTTCTCCATATTAGTTTAAATCAAACCAATTTGAAATTATAGCTTTTGTTCACTATTTGCTTGAAAGAAAAAAGGACCAGGAGAGGATGGTAGGTAAAATGTTGAAGAAACGATGTAGAATAAATTGTTGGGGCGGCTTTTAATGTTAGCGTGGTTCACATAATGGATGTATACATCGAATGTGAAGAAAGAGAAATAAAGACTAAATGAGATGAGATATATATACACACAGTGGCCATATATAGTGTCGTGAACGGCACGAAAATTATCCTATTGTGTGCTGTGAAAACTAGTATAAAGATCTAGCAAGGTCTATTTTACCCTCTATATATATATTGAAACATTTATGTTCCTTTGTTATTATTTATAAGTGAAACTTTTTCTTTTAACAAGCAAAATTCAGATATATTACTACTAAAGGAGCGTCCTTAATAGTACAAGGTATGCCAAAAAGAACTCCAAAAGAATACAATCCATCAGGTGACAATAGAGAAAAATACAATAAATTAGCCGATGTCCAGACAAACAAACGGGCTCGACCACCACATATGAAAATTATGACGAATATTAATATTAGTTGGCTTCATCCACCAAAAGGAAAATAATTTCATTTTATCTAGCAACTGATGGATAGGAGTTACGATGTTCTTGAAAATACGATGATTCCTTTCATTGCACAGAACCCAGACGTAGCAAAGAGCCAAACTAGCTGCAAAAAAGATCGACGTGCTTGCAAACCGCCTGATAAATAAGCAAACTAAATAGCAAGCATGTTCCTGTAAATAATACGGATCAGCGGAATAAAGGTCAAGCCAAGATCGGACAATGTCACACAGAGAAGCAAAACGGGGACAAGACAAAAACAAATGTTGAGCAGTCTCCAGATCACCACACCCAGTCATACATAACTGATTATCGTGAGAAAGAGTACCGCGCACCAAAAAATTATCCTTCGTTGGTGACCTGTTTCGAAATAGTCTCTAAGTCAAAATTGAGACCTCCAAGGGAACCTGCTTATACCAAATGAAGTATGTAGTAGCATCAGAGATCGTAGGCTTCTGGTTGGTAAACATACACGCCCCTAACCAAATAACCATCAATCGAATTGATCCTCCAAAGCCATATACCTATAGAATTATGCTGCAAAGAAATATCATGAAGTTTAAGTAAAACTGAAATATAACTCATCTCATATGTTCCATAATAATCATTACGTTAGTAAAAAAGTTGTCACAAAACAATTCTTACTTTCTATTTTTTAATTTAACATGAACTACTTTTCCAATTAGTCACTAATTAATAATATATGAATCATTTACATGTTATTATTTTCTATTTTACATGTTATTTTTTAATATATTCGCTTAACTTTTTTTTAAAAAAAATATTTGTTAACTTTGATCTTTCTATTTTAATTGTAATATATGGCATTGTTTAATATGGAACCGGTCCAACATTGGACCCTGGCTCATATTTTTAGTAAATTTTAATAAAATATTTTATATTTTATATTATCAAAATTTATTTTTAAATATAATATATACTTTTAAAAATGTTTCTAATTTCAACAAAATAACACGTTTTTTATTAAAAAAATTAAGCATGTTAGAAAATTCCTCAAACCAAGAAGAATAAAACATAATTCTAGAAGAAATCATAACAAATTACTCAATGCCATTAGTTTTTCAATGTGACTTTGTCTTCGCAAATGAGGAAAAGAAATGTGTTTTTAATTTGGTTTATTGAAGACTAATATTATAGTTAGAGTGTCTATGTTTCATGAATGACAAATTTATTCTTTAGAATGTTTAAAAATGTAACATTTCCATATTTGGTAAAAGGTATAAAATAAATTCTTGGTTTTATTCTTTGGAACCTTGATTGATCTTTCCATATTTCTCTTCCCATGTGAAGGTTTGAAAATCTTGTATTCTCATGCAACGGAAGCTATTATTTTCCACTTTCACATTCCATCTCATTTTTAATTCAATCATATTTTAATTTTAAATTAAAATTAATTTAAAAATATTTCAAAAAAATCAAATTTCTGATAATAATATTTTACATTGGATGTTATGCAATCAATTTGTTTAAAACTCAAAAAGTATATTTTCAACTTAATTTTTTTTTTTTTTTTCTTTCTTAACCAATAGTTAGTATGACCCTTCAGGAATTAAATACAACTCATTTTTTTTTCCAAAACTTGATTTATGGGTGAATGGCATTCATAATCATTAATAAACTTTTTTAAGTCTTGTTATGTCCCCACTTTTGCACTATTAAACTTGATGAGTGGATAATATGTAAGATGGTAGACGGTGTGATTATTTTAGGTATTAATTAAATTGAATCTAATTCATAATTATGAAACTCTCTTTAGGCATTAGAGCCTTACTCAACCTAAAAAAAAAAAAAAAAATTATAATGTGAATCTTATCATTTTTTGTAAATACTATTCTTTTTTTATTATTTTTTAAAATGTGACAGTTGAAATCTTTTTAATCAATTAAAATTGAAGTGCAAAATTTCCCTACAAAACATAGCATATGTAATTTATTACACTAAAAATTACCAAAAAATATATATACATAATGACCAAAATCTGAGACAGTAAAATTGATTTCTAATTGAAAGTTAAAATCTATGCTTTGATTAATTTGTTTTCTACCAGATTCATATTAGAAAAACTTTTGAGTTTGTTTGTTGTTTATCAGCAGGAGTAGCTAGGGGGTTGTATCGGAAAAAAGAGGTCCAGTCTAAGTTGGAATTTCAAGGCGGCTCCATGATTATGATAAAGACATTAGTGTGTGTTTTGTGTATTTCAGATAGCATAGCCAATCAGCTACATAAATTATCATTTTTAAGTTTGAATTTATGTACGTGCAACTGGATGGCTATATGTCTACATTAATCAATAGTAACAAGATTTCTAAAACAAAAATACATTGGTTGAAAAATCTATAAACGGAAATTTGTTTTAGAAATATGGGTCAGGTCAACGTGTGCTCTAAGGGCACATGTTAAGCAATTCAAAAAGGATAACTTTGGAAAACATAATATATTAACTTTTAGGTAGTTGAATGAACGATTTTTTATGCGTATATTTCTTTAATAAGTTCTTAACATGTGCCCTTGAGAACACAAGTTAACATTTGTCTAGAAATATAAATACGGTATTTTATTAACTAATGGAATATGCATCATGACTAATAATTACATTTTTTTTATTCCTTCCGTCCCATAATACTTGACACAGTTGACCTTATTACGGATGTCAATGCATAACTTTGAGCTTAAATATCTTGAATAATATATCATAAAGGCCAATTTTAACGACATCTTATATTATATTATTTATCTTTATATATTAGTAGAAAAATACGGTCAAAGTAAATTATGTCAAAATTGAAAATTTTCAAATAGATCATCTATTGCGGGACGGAGGGAGTAAAACTTACTTATTTTAAATAGTTAATCAATGTCAATGAGGCACATTTTAACCTTCTTTCTAAAATAAATCCTATCAAGCTCAAAAAGAAAAAAAATAGAAATCCTCTAAAATAATTATTAAGATAAATAACAAAAATTATTAAAATAAATTTTCAAACTATTTGGAGGTTGACACGTTTGTGGAAAATTGTATTTCGTGTTGTTTTATTCGTGGTAGTCTTGGTGGCGAAGACCGAAAGCAGTTTTGTTTGGATCCATAAATTCGCACGTGTTTATATACAAAAAAATTTAAAGTAACCAAAAAATTGATTATGCCTCCCCTCAAAAATAAATTTGATTATGCACAAATTAGTAAAGTTAGTTTTTAAAAAAGGAAAAATACATTTTTTGGTCCATTGAGTTTGACAAAAAATGAACCAAAAACTGAAAAAAGTATTTATTTATTTAAGAAATAAAAATGGATTATATTAACATCAACAAGCTATTCCTCCAGGACAAGGTGTACCAGAGTGGATAGAACAAAGTTTACAACGAAAGTTCAAATAGATAAATAACAACAATTAAGCATCACCCAAGCATAACAATGAGTTTTAGCACCAATTATGAAATTGATAAGGGAAAGCTGCAATTTTTGCCTTATGCCAGCAAAAGGAAAGATGTATTATGTTTTCCAGAAGCTTAAGAGTAGTGTTCTCTTTGCCGCGAAAAATTATGTTATTTCTTTCCTTCCAAAGGACCCAAGATGTCGCAAACCATATCAGAAACATGAAAGATCTCCGCGCTTTTGCATAACCTGCTGCCAAACCAAACTGAAGGAAATGATCTGAAGTATTTGACGGAAAAGCTGAGTACACACCTAACCAATTCTGAACCAGTTGCCAAATCTGACCAAAGAAACCGCAATTAAGAATAAATGATCATTAGTCTCCTGCATTCCACACCCACCGACACACATTTGATCCTCATATTGAATAATCCCCGACGAAATAAATTAGCCTTAGTAGGCAATCTATTCCAAAAGAGCCGCCACACGAAAATTGAGACCTTAAGCGGAATGTCCTTCCTCCACATGAGGTCATCGGATATCAAGGAAACACCATGATTGAGAGGCGTACCATTAGTGAGAGTACGTTAAGCCCCTCTAACTGTATAACTTGTCAAAGGGTCTGGGATCCAAGTCTAAACATCATTAATGTCAACCTGCAATGAAACAGTCAGTAGTAAGATCCTACACTCCACTACCAGGTCCTCCTCCCACGCCCATAACCTCCTTCTCCACTTCCACGCCTCTCCTCCCTTATCCCACCCCCAAAGCATTCATTTGTGCAATAGTTAACAATTTATTCTCTGATAAATCAAACAACCTGCGATAACGAACTCGAAGAGGCACATCACCAACCCACCTATTCAACCAAAACAAGGTGTTTAATCCATTTCCAATTTTAAGGCGAACATTGTCAACATACCAATTTTCCAACGCCAACCCTAAACCGTCATAAATCCTAACTATCTCCCTCCACCAAACAGACTCTTCTCGGCCTCCTGCCTGCAATCGCCCACCCTCCAAGCCGTATCTAGCGGCCAATAATATAAACCACAAACCATCTCTATTTGTCACCTGCCTCCAACACAACTTCCCCAACAACGCTAAATTAAACTCCCTAAGTCTCCTTACCCCCAAACCTCCAACCCCCTTATCCAGACAAACAGTATCCTAGTCAATCCAAGAAATTTTCCTATTATCCTCACACCTACCCAAAAAAAACGAATTAAAAGAGAATTGATAGAGCAGATGATACCTGAGGGAGCTTTGAAGAAGGAAAGAGAATTGACAGGGAACGAGGCCAGAACAGACTTTAGGAGAACAAGGCGACCACCAAACGATAAATATTTACTCTTTCAACTTGATTGACGAGATTTGATATGATTAACAACAAGTTCCCAAAAATTCAACCAGCGGGATCCCCACCCACAGGGAGACCAAGATACATAATCGGCAAGGATGACACTTTACAATTTAAAACCGATGCCGCTTCAAGTAACCAAGAACGACTGACATTAACACCCACCAACTCACTCTATTGAAAATTTACTTTCAAACCAGACATAGCCTCAAACAAATACAAAACGACACGCATAGCTCTAACATTCGCCCAACTTTTATTTCCCACAATTAAAGTGTCATTTGCAAACTAAAGATGAGAAACGTTCAATGCCATATCACGCCCCACCTTATATACTGTGATAATATTATGGGATACCAAAGACTCCATCATCATATGAGACCCCTCCGCCGCCACCAGGAACTAAAAAGGAGACAGGGGGTCCCCTTGGTGTAACCCATGCGCCAAAGAAAACTCTTCTGTA
>Ga0315913_1003905_pt1 | contig 17973 bp, 6 predicted proteins | sample MpolsnodulesMG_FD_207736 | JGI IMG/M metagenome (GOLD analysis project Ga0315913, IMG submission 207736) | Medicago polymorpha root nodule microbial communities from Los Angeles, California, United States - small nodules | ecosystem: Host-associated > Plants > Roots > Nodule | place: USA... | reverse complement strand
AACCGATTTGAATCGTTCATCGAGTTCTTCATTTCAATCTGCAAATCGAAATCATCCACTCCACTATATTCTAATTCAGTTTTTTTTTTCTTTTAGATTTTTGTTATCAAAGCAATTTCTCAACAAACCTCAAGATGCAGAACGAAGAAGGACAAATCACCGAGCTCTACATTCCTAGGAAGTGGTATGAACTTTTATAATCGCTTTTTATTTTTTATTATAATTGTTTTGAAAAATCAGAGTTTGATATTGAACTGTTTTTGTTTTGTGGATTTGTTTCAGTTCTGCAACAAACAGGCTGATTACTGCAAAGGATCATGCCTCAGTTCAGCTTAACATAGGTCATTTGGATGAGAGCGGTGTTTACAATGGTCACTTTTCCACTTTTGCTCTCTGTGGCTTCACTCGTGCTCAGGTATCCATTTTTTAACTTTAATTTGGATTTTATTGTTATTTTGATGATTTGTGTTGATTTAAGATTAGGATAGTGAATAATTAGGATTTTGTCTTTTTTTTTTCTTCATTAAATTGTTAACTTGTTGTGTTTTTAATTAAGCACCATACATGTTTTAGGTTTTTAAATTGAATTTTGAAATTATTGTGTTGATTTTTGAATTGCTTATTCATCATACTGTAATAATCATCATGTACCATTTTTGTAAGACTGAAACACTTAATTTAGTCAACAAACATAATTTTGTCTCGGCCCAATTTAGGCACTGTTTGGATTTGCTTATTTTTGATCTTATGAAAATAAATAAGCTTATATGTATTATTCTTGTCAAGGTAGTTTATTAAAAACAGCTTATGAAGATACAATTTTTGTTGTTGAGAACTTGTGAATTAACATAAAAGCTTATTTATTTGCTTAAGCTAAAAAATAAGCCAACCCAAACGGTCTCTTACCTGACTAAAAATTATACCCAAACTAGTTGCCTCCATTTTTATTAGTCTCTCTGCTATGATGAACCATAGATGAATTTGTACTCCGTGTGCAAATGCCAGGACTAAATTGGGCCTTCAGAAATTTGCCAGGACCAAATTGAGTCTTTACTCTTTTTTGAATGTCATTGTGTTATCTCTGGATATGATTTGAAGTAACTTCAAGTGGTTATCCTATGTATCTTATATTGGTAATTTACCTGTTTATTAAAAACTTATTTTGGGGTTGAAATTTTTTGTAATGATTTGGTTTTGTCTGTTTAATTGCCTTGTGTTTCTTTGCTTTGGTCTTCTAGTAGTTTATATTGCATTGTTTTAACTTGTATTTTATAATTGGAGATACATGATTCCTTGCTTCAGTTTACAAATGATTGAGTATTGTTTTTTTTCAAATTTTGCAAGTTTGTGTCAAAAACTGAACAATTTAGACTGAGAAATTTGACATTATCTGCATGAATTCTTAGTAAATTATAACTAAACTATACACAACTGATACTAACCGATGCCTCTCAAGTAGAGTAGTTTTTGAAATATAGTGAAAAATATAGTTTTTGCATGAATTTTTGCAAAAACGTTATCAATTGATAAAGCTGAAAAATGTTGCTGTAACTGTGATTGTCATTAGAAACACACTGAAATACATGCTTTTAGTTTCTTGTATGTGGCCTAATGGCTACATGTTCACTAATATAGTTTTTAAAACAAAGTAGGGAACTAGGGATGAAAATCTTTATATTTATGGACAGTTATATGTATAAAATTGTATGTATTCTAATTCGTGTCATGCCTTGGAAATTACTTTGATGATTTATTGATGCCTGTTTTATTTTCAGGGAGATGCTGACAGTGGAATTGATCGCCTGTGGCAGAAGAAGAAAACCGAATTGAAGCAATAGATGAAATGATCACATCTTTATTATGTGTTTTTTTTATATATTATGTGTTGAATTCAACTTTTGTTAGAGATTTTGGATTATTTTGATCTATGTAATTCGATGCCTGTTTTGAAATTCATTTGGTACTTTAAGGCATTCAACTAAGTTGCTCTTTAACTAAGTGCTTCAAAAAAAATTTAGTTGTTTTCTAAAATATTTCAGAAGTTGATTTACTTACTGTCATCGTTTGTAATTGTAAGTTTAGTTTGGCATTTGCCAACGGCTTTTCCCCTCTGCGTATCCATCCTTTGATTAAAAAAATGCTTACTCGTTTTTTCAATTTATCTCAATCAGTATAGATATTGAACACTTGAAGTGCTAAAATAAACATGGGATTTCAAAAAATTATTTTCATGAATACTAAACTTTTATATGACTATGCAAGTTTGTGTCTTAAGTTTAAATTCGGTTATATGGTTTATCATAATGAAGTGATAATTTTTGTTGTAAATTTGAGTCTAGATATTGGATTTAAGAGCAGTGCTATTCTTGCAAATTCATGTAACATCGCCGCATTCAGGACTACAACCATACAAGGAGCTAATTAAAATAAAACATCTATCAGTCATGAGCTTCAGTATAGGCGCATCCTTTGCAATGCTTGGCATTTTCCAGATTTAGTTCTTACGTCCATGACTATAACTATATATAAACAGATGATTTGCTCTTAGCTAACAATCTTCAATATGCGATAGTTAGGGAATTTGTGAATATGGGTGATTTCTTAATTTCCTTAAGGGACTATTTTCCTATCAATATCTTGTATATCAAGTTTGAAGGCTAGCATCACATTTTCCTATCAGTGTTGTCTCACCCTGACCCAATTTGAAGGCATCACATTTGTTAGCAAGTTTAGTTAGTTTTGGTCATTCCATAGTTAGGATTTGAGAGTCCAACAAGCATGGTCTAGTAGTTATGCCAGTTTTTCTCTGCTGTAGTTTAAATGGTCTTGTATATCTTTTTTTTATCATGATGGTGAAGTTATGCCAGTTTTTCTCTGCTGCAGTTTAAGTGGTAACCATGTCGTTAAAGAGCTTCAACAAAAGGCTACCCACGATGCCAATACCAACACCATGGTGTTGCAAGCCAACACCAAAAAACAGAAACACAACACCACCAAAACAAAGAAGCACCCATACCCAACCACCTTATCCAATAGCAGCCAAAGAACCTAATGACATGCACCACAAAACCAAAACTGCAGGCAACACAACAGCTTGCCATCCCACAACTCCACAGTCTCCTTACCCAGAATATCAGCATAAAAAACACCCCTACAACCAACTACAGTGCTCTAATCAACCAACCAAGGCTTACATCACACCGGACTCGCACAACACCTCCCACATAAACGCCAAAACGTTACCGCATTACCTTATAAAACAATCTCCATGATTCCATTTCCATTAGAATAACCAGCTCCAACAAGTATACTATAACACCCTCCACAACTAAAAGCTCAAACAAAACACCATGCAAGCGGTGCCCCAAAACTCTTCCCAGAACCAAACCTAACAACAAACAACTCCAACTACTCTTGCAGACCCTAGGCACATAAGCAAACTGTTTTCATCAACACCTTACATCACCCTAAGTTTCATCTATTGAGATTACAAATACCATGAATCCATGATCTAACACTTCATGAACAAACGCTGTTTTCATTAAACGTAACTAATAACAATAATTATTCATAAGCATCTTCGCATACAATCTCAATTTTCATTTTCTAGCAAAAGTGACACATAGTCCATGGCAGCTTGTACATAAACTAGAAAAAAAATTCCTCGCTTTTTAAAAAGTAACCAATCTCGTCTCATTTTTGTATAAAATAATGCTAGCAACACACTTAATACACCATCTCTTTATTGATTAAAATGCATGCAGCTCTCTCACATGAGACTCACATCTATGAAAATTTTGACCAATCAGAATGTGTGTTTGATATGCGCATATACATATATAAAATATATATATTTATATATAGTATATGTTATTGATTATGTATACATGTATTAGTCTTCTGTCAGAACGTTAGTATTATATTATTAATTGTATATAAGTAATTAGTAGTTTTATAGAGTTAGAAAATGATGGTTAAGAAACTACCTCTTCTGCTAGATAAATATGCATTGGTAAAGAAAATACGATGAATGAAATAATGAATCAAGTATTTCCTTCCTTTTTATGGAGATCTAGTCCTTCTTGAATTGGAATAATTATATGTATCACTTTCATAATTTCTATCAATGAATATTATTAAAAATAATTGAAAGATATATTTTTTAAAAGATGCACATAACATTTCACTTATAATAATACTTGAATGCGAACCATAAGTCATAATTCAACTAGTAAATATTTCGAAATTGTTTGGTCAGACATTGTGACGGGTTCAAACATCAACTCCTCCACTTACGTGTGTGAATTTTAAATGACGGTTGTCAATTCGATCTAAAAAAAATAAAAATCTTGAATACATGTTGAATTCTCAATAAAAATGTGTTGGAACATTGGTGTGAAGATGGAAAGAAATTGGAAGGTTGGAAGATTAAACACCAAGTAAGTAAACTTTAATCTAGTGTTGTGTGAATTAAAAAAAAATAGAGTGTGGGGGGTCCCACATAAAATAGAACACTCACATTAGATCAGTAGTGTTTAAATAATGGTATTTAATTTTAAATACCCGATAATGATGAAAATAATAATTATTATTATTATTCTTTATTCATGGATATCACTTCCCATAATTTTAGGTTATGTTTGTTGTGATAAGATTGAGAATCCAACTAAACTTCCTATATTTCCTTCATTAGTTTGTTTCAGCTAATCTTGTGGGTTTGTTTCTTTTGAACTTATCCGGTTAGTTTGTTACTTGAGCTGATATGTGGGTTGCTTAATTTTTAAGTTTACTTAATTATTAAGTTTCTCCAAATTAGTTACAAACTCTCTCTATAAATAGAGAGCTCACACAGTGCATTCTACTCACCGAAATTCACACTTGATGTTTCCTGTGTTTTTCCTCTCTTCTCCCTCCTTCAACTTGTGTTGACAAGTCCTTATCCTTTTTCCACTCTTTTCTGTCCCTTTGGAATTAAGAGTGTTCTTAAGACCTTATAGTCCCTTTTCGGTATATTGTCCCTTCGGAATCAAGAATGGTCTTAAGAGCATAGTCCTTCAATTATTTATGTCTTTTTAGAATAAATAATATTTTAAGATCATAGTCCGGTATAATAAGAATAATCTTAAACATATATATTCTTCTTCAATTCATGGAGAAGTTAGATGTTAGAATGGTTGTAGCACCATATTTGAGTGGTTGAAATATCATACTGATAAGTGGTCTTGGTACCATATTGAAGGTGTAATTCTCGAACGTTTTTCTACAATGCAGTAGTTAACCGCACAACTGTAGTTAAGCTTGTTTTATCCTGGACGCGGCGTGGTTGATAGTCTGTCTTGCACAATTTTGGGTAGTCCCACGAAACGTCTTAAAGAGAGCGACCTGATTGTGACTCAACCTAGTAACAACTTCGGTAGAAAATAGAATATGAAAAACTAAAATACAATAGTTTGAAAATCCAAAAACAACAAAATGTTAGAACTAGTTAAAGATCGAATATCTTTACTAAGATCAAATATCCTTACTAAAACATAAGCTGCCTCATATAATTTTCTCTTACCGAAATTAATAAGAGTTCTCAAAATAAGAAACCTAATGAACTCAACTCGAGAAATCTCAAAAACAAGAAGAGAATAGATGTTTACGATCTTTGATTATCTCAAAATTAGTAACATCTTTGATTATTGTTGTGAGAGCTATCAACAACACATTTGGAGTCGAGAGCAAATTCTATAAGTCCTAGTTACAAATTTATTAAACAATTTTTGTTGTTGCATATACTCGAGAGTGGCTGTATAATTCTATCAACTATCCTATTTGGACATTGAGTTATACAATTTATTGGCATCTCATAAAAAAAAAATACAATCTATCCACAGCGTCAAGAGTTAAGAAAACGACACGAACTTGGTCAGGAAAAGAAAACGACATGAACGAGTCGAAAAAATCCAAACATTTTTTAACGACTGTATTCTTTATTGAAAATTCCACACGGTTATTATGAAATTAATTCTCATGTCAAAGACTAGTAGTTAAGCCTTTTTAAATTCATGTCACTGAAATTTTTATATATAAAAAAAAGTCATGTCGCTAAAAATGATTGGTAAACAAGATCCTACAGAATTATTGAACCAAGAATTTTATATGGATGACCCTTATTTTGGCCTAACTCTTCAGAAAATCAATGGACACGAAAATGTAAAAAGTCCAAAATTCTGAAAAGGAACTAAAATGTGTAACCATTCATTTAATTCATCGCAGCCTCTAAGCATGTTAGACAACAGTATATCAAAAACATCCTTTTCCATCATGACGTTATCATAGGAAGAAAAAAAACACAAAACAAAAGAGATTTTTGTGATACTTCCAATGTCGACGAGCACTTGTCAAAAGATTATATTGAATTGACTATAAATTATCTTGCAAGATGCATAAATATTTTTCTTAACTTAATAGCAATTTTGGTCTCCTAAACATCATGATCTTGCGATTTTGACCTCCAAACAAAAACAATTACAACCCAGCTATACGTTGATCGTGATACTTAGTAGGCCAAAACTGTGATTAAACTTTTTTTTTTTACCACTAAATCAATCAATTATATCAAACTTTCATTTAATTCAATGATGTGATTTGGTGATCAAATAGTAAAAACTTGTTTATACATAAGTTAAGATTTGCGACCTTCCAGACGATTCACCTTCTTATCAATTTGAATAAATTGGGTGTCAGGATTTAGATCCAACTTTTGTATATATTATGCATTGTCCCATCTATTGAGTTCGTAAACTTAACCGATAATTTAGTTACATTTGCACTCATCTTTTTGGTCAAGTAGTCTAGTGGCTAGCGCTCACACAATTTAATTGTGGAGAAGTAGAGTGTCTGGGGTTTGAACCCCAGCTCCTACATATAAAACGCAATATCCCTGCTAACTGAGCTAAACTCACGGGAATGATTTGCACTCATTTCTAGTAAAAGGACACAAGGAATTTTTTAAAAATTCGTATCTATAATTATGTAAATGTCATTAAAAAATCGAAAACAACATATTAAAGATTCTTTCCGTCAAAAATATTATACTCCCTCCGGTCCTATTTACAAGAGAAATTTAACTTTTTAGATATATTGAATAATTTATGTATCTAGTCAAGAATCTAAACCAAATACATAAATTATTTAATGTATCTAAAAAATTAATTGTCTCTTATAAATAGGACCAGAAGGAGTATTAAAGATTCTTTCATTTTTAATTAATTGTCTCTTATAAAATTGACAGTTATGTGTATATAACAAAATAACATACTAAATATCTAAACAGATATTTTTCTTCTTTGGTGGGATACGGGCAAAACGAAGTTTGAGATTGTGAGGATCAACAGCAAGTTATCGGGTTAGACTTCCTTTTAAAAAAATAAGTTTAAAATTGTGTAAGTCGTTGACCTAAGTATTGTTAGCCTACATTTTCGACATGCGAAATTAAATGCAATTAATGGAGTTTTGACTCTGTGTTATGAAGAAAAGCTGATATTATCGACTTTGAGAAAGTTGAGGATATGTTCGATGTTCTTTGTCGAAGCACTGGATTTTGCGAAATATGGAGACCGGAAGATTATGGATTAGACAATGTTTGAAGGCTTCGAAAGGATTGGTTTTTAGAGATAACTGTCATCACTAAGACATGCTTTTGAAATTTAAATTGAAGAGGTGTTTTAGGCCGTTAGTGACCGTTGTAGTTTCGAATATCTCTATGTGAGTAGTTTTTTAGTATAAATAACAATTTCTTATAGGAAAAACGGTTCACAGTTCAATCATACAAAAAAGTTACATTCAAACTATCCACATTTAGAGAGAAACGAGTCACAAGTTACCATGTATGAATTTGTGTACCAGTCTACTTTCAATCAATGCAATTTAAGTTTGTTTTCTTAAATTCCTTCGCAATTTACTTGTTTCTTTAAGTATTTTTTGTATCTTTTACTCAGAAATAACTTCGACGAATTTAACCTTCATTGTTTTAATAAGAATATCAAGAACATTCATCAAATTCTGGAAAATAACAAACACAATATGTCTTAAGATTTACTGGTTGATCTTGCAAGTAATTAATTTTAAGGACAAAACTTACCTACAATTCTTTAGGTGCTTTTCGTATGGTTCTTAACTAAAAATACAATTTTTTTTGGATATAACCAACTTTGAGAAAATTATAGATTTACGGAAATCATGGTGAATTCAGTTAAGAACCATACCAAAAGCACCTAAAGAATTGTACCTAAGTTTTTTCCTAATTTTAAACCAACAATTGTTTACTGAAAATCACGGTAAACAAGTATCAGATATTAAACTTATAAAAACATATACTACACTTAATATATGTTTAAAAAATATTAAATAGATAAAAAAATACTAAAAATTTAAAAGAATTTTATCATCTATACTATATATAAAGGGGATAGAGAATTTTAAGTTGGCTTTTACATTATCTCAATTATACCCTTGAACAATTTTTTTATAATAATGTTTATTATTGATTTAATTAAAAAAGATAAGAATTTATATTATATTTGTTATATTGTTAGTGTTATTGAAATATATGTACATAGATTTGTGAATACATTTTCTGATTTTTTTTTTTTTTGGTATATAGAAATATGTTTCCTTAACCAAAAATAAATATTACAAACTTCACGGCAACAAGAAACCATAAACAAAGAATCTCAATCAAAGCTCTAACAATCAAGAAAAGCCTAAGGCTTTACAAATATAACATTAGGTTCTTTAACTTCTTAGATTGCAACCATCTAATGTAGACAACCTTATTGATGCAAGTTCTGAAATCTTTTACTATTTCTCTCCTTCCAAATCAAATATTGAGTCATACTCACAAGTCACAATCATTCTACTTAATTGATTGATGCATAACATTGTTCCTATTATATTGTCTCTACATACATTGCATTCACTAATTGCCGATTGCTAGTGTTAATGCTTATGTTACTCCATCGCACAATATTTGTCCAAACAACATCAGAATACTCACAATTGAATAAAAGGTGAGAATGAGATTCAATTCATTTCCTTTTTACACAAAATACACACTTGGTCACATTGTATACCAACTTTGTTCAATCTATCACAAGTTGGCAACCTGGCATATATAACTAACTAAGTATCAAACAAACATTTTGGAGGGGCATGGTTGTTGCACATTATTTTACTCCAACTAACTTTCACACAATCACCTGTTAAGACATCATACATTTTCTTGATAAAATGACAGAATTCCTCTATTAGAAGCAAATGCAAATGATGCACGGATTTTCGGTGTGAGAAAAGGAAGAAATATGGAAAATGTTTGTTCTTGATACATCAGTGTGTGGATTCAAACATCTTTGAGAAGATCATTGAAGAAGAAACAAGCAAGGATGTGTGGGATACACTCAAGAAACTGTATGGTGGTGATGAAAAATTCAATAAAGTGAAGTTGCAAGCTCTAAGGAAGCAATTGAAAACACAAAGATGAAAGTATTGGAGAATTATTTTCAAGATTGGTGCTCCTCACAATCTGTTGTGTGTTATGAAAGAAAGACATGTAATCAAATTTATTGGAAAGACACGGTGTGTGAGAAAAAAATATATTTATGCATTAAAACGATGGGAAAAATTGTTGAAGAAAGAGTATATATGGTGCGACAGATTTAACTCACAACATTCGTACGGTAAAATGTGGCAGTGGTTTTATACTTTATGAATAAATAAAAGTAAAATACGGTTAACATCAAAATGCAATCCAATGATTGTTGAGCATTTATCGTTTATTCATTGTTTATTCCTTCACACGATTTAACTTTTTCCTTTTTTTTACTCTTCTTGGATCCACTACTATAGCTTATAAAATTTTACCTTTTCAAAAAAAATCTTTCTTTAAGAAAACAAACTTAATTTTTCAAATACATATCATTAATTAGTTTTATTAAAAAAGAGTAAACACAAGTAATTGAGAAAAAAATACAATTGACAAATTATATCCTTAAAAGATCATAACGTCAATTAATCAGGAACACAAACTAATGAATCAAACGTAGACAGAAACAAATATTAATTTATTATCATTAAAATAAAATATTAATTGATTTGTAATTTGAGATAAATAAATATTTTATTTACAAATGATAAATAGTTGTTTAGTAAAAAATGAGTGTTTTGAAAAGTTAGCAACAGCTTTTTAAAGGTTATCTAGAAAAGATAATGGTTTAAGGGGTGTTTTATAATTTTAAAGGATTTCCTTAAAAAAATTAAAGGATTTACATTTAGAGGAATATTTTATTGTATTTATTCTTTTTTTATAATTTTTAAAGGGAAATGTTAACGAGTGTCTTCGGGGCACTTTTTAAGCACTCTAAATGGAAAGTTTTTAATAAAAAGTTGTGTATTGTAATCGTTGACTTTTAAAAGAATAATTACTAAATCTGGGTTGCTTAAAGAGTGTCATGGGGGCACTCGTTAACAAGACGTTTTGATAAAAAGAATCTATTGATTTTTTTAATTCATCTTTTACACCGTCTTTTCAAGTGTTCTTTAAAAATACACATACCTTTTTATTTATTTATTTAAATTATTGATTTTTTTCTTCCAAAAGTGACATTTAATTATTTTCGAAAATCATAAAAATTATATCTATGCTATACTAGCGAAAAGTCGGGCCCTTGTCTTTCCACTCTTTTTATTACACCATCGTTTGAAAAATATGAACGATGTTTTTTACGAAATTTTGATTTTGATTAAACCTAAAAATATAAATGGTTGTTGCTTTCAAATTATAACAAACCAAATTATTATCTATTTCAATGACAACAACAATATAACAAAAAAAATCTAAATTCTTTTGTTTTACTGATACCAACAACAATATTTATTATAGAAAAATTTGTTTAAGGGTATAATTGATATAATGGAAAAGTAAGTATAAATACACTATATAGTTTATTACACTTTTTAAAGAATAAAAGAAAGAAAAAAAAAATCTGGTTTTAGCTCTTTTGAGCTGACTTTTTCTCATTTCAAAATTATCCTCAATTTTCAATACAAATAACACATTTAACAACTAGATAAGAATATATTTAGATATTAAAATAAATGTAACAAACATGATATAAGTGTATATATGTTCAATTTTTTTCTCTATCTTTTAAAAAGTGTAACAAACTATATGAGCGTATTTATACTTACTTTTTCATTATCCCAATTCTACTCTTAAACAATTTTTTTCTATAATAAAGATTGTTGTTGGTATCATTAAAAAAATAAGAATTTAGATTGTATATATTTTGTATATTATTAGTGTCATTGAAATAGATAATCATGAGAAACGAAGCAGGCGTCCTCCACCCACTTTGTCTTGTGAGGATTTCTTAAATTGGTCTAATGCTAATATATTAAAGCACTTGCCTTCGTGGGGTTCTTTTTTCACTTGGACTAACGGTAGATTTGGTAATGAAAATGTTGCCCTCCATCTTGATAGGGCAGTTTGCAATGAGGCTTGGATTAATTTTTGGCGCAACTCTTCTTGTACAGCTTTGGTGCGCCACCAATCCGACCATAACCCGCTTTTGCTTTCACTTATTTTCTCCACTGTGAAGCATGCCACTCCTTTTAAAAATTTTAAAGTATGGACGTCTCATGATGATTGTCGTCAATTGGTGCTTGACAATTGGGCTAAATGTGTTCGGGGTCAGGGTATGTCTCGGCTTCAAGCTAAGCTTTGTAATCTGAAAAACGCTTTCAAGGTTTGGAACCGTAATGTTTTTGGTGATGTGGACGCTCAAGTTAAATTTGCCATAGATGAAGTGAAACGCAACCAACTTTTGATTGATGCTGAGGGTTTCTCTGATCAGCTGTATTTGCAGGATCTTGAGGCGCAATTGTTTCTAACCAAAGCTTTAAATTTTCAGGAACAAATTTAGAAAGAAAAGGCTAGAGATCAAAATTTTGTTTGCGGTGACCGCAACACGGCGTACTTCCACAGAGTTTCCAAAATCCGTCCAGCAACTAAATCTATTTCTTTTTTACAGGATGGTGACAATATTTTGACGGACCCTTTGGACATTGAACAACATATTATTTCTTATTTTCAGGCTATCTTCAGCATGGATAATAATTGTATCCAAAATACTTTGATTGATGAAACTATACCTTTGTTAGTCTCAGAAGCGGATAACCAAAATTTGTTGCGCCTCCCTTTGATGGCAGAAATTAAGGAAGCGGTCTTTGCCCTTAATGGGGATGGGGCCCTGAGTCCAGATGGTTTCGGAGGTCACTTCTATCAAACTTTCTGGGACATTGTTGGCTTTGATGTGGTGCACTCGGTCCAAGAATTCTTTCTAGGCGGTATGTTGCCACCCAATTTTAACTCTAATATGATTGTGCTTATTCCAAAGATTCCAGGTGCAGGGTCCATGGGTGATTACCGTCCTATAGCGCTGGCGAATTTCCAATTCAAAATTGTAACTAAAATTCTTGCGGATAGACTGGCTTGTATTACTTCTCGGATCATTTCCGTCGAGCAACGGGGATTTGTTAGAGATCGTAACATCTCAGACTGTATTATTCTTGCTTCAGAGGCTATCAACTCAATTGACAAGAGACAATATGGGGGAAATTTGGCTATTAAGGTTGACATATCCAAGGCTTTCGACACATTGGATTGGAATTTCTTAATTATGGTGTTGAATAATTTCGATTTTTCAACATCTTTTATTAATTGGGTTTTTGGCACGGGGAAAACATTAATTTCTGGACGGATAATTGGCTTGGCGATCCTTTGGTGGACTTGATACACCTTGAAACAGTTTTTCATGCTCATCTCAAAGGTACGGTGTCGGAAGTTATCGTGAATGGTGCTTTGAGGCTACCCACGATACTAACCACTATTGAGGACATCCAAACCCGAGCACAAGAGATCATTTTACCAGTTGGAAACCTCCCAGATGCGTTGGTGCGGAGCCACACTACGGACGGTAAGCTTTCTTCTAAACAGGCGTTCAACTATCTACGTCCGAGGTCCATTACATTGCCTTGGGCTGAATCCATTTGGCGAGCAGCAATCCCTCCTTCGCACTCTTGTATTTATTGGAGGTTGAATCATAACAAAATGCCCACCGATGAGAACCTTCGAAGACGCGGTTGCATAGTGGTGTCGATTTGTAGTCTGTGCCTTTCAACGGACGAGTCCTCCGATCATTTGTTTTTTCGGTGTCCATTCGCCGACCATCTTTGGGAATGGATCAGCAATAAACTTAGCTGCTCTATAGATCGTTCTACAGCCGGCACCCTTCTCGATTGTCGACCATATAGATGTTCCTCACAAGTATCAGACATTTGTTTAGCAGCGGTAGTGCATACTCTTCACACTATATGGTGGGCACGAAACTCTTTGCGGTATTCAGAAGTCACGCCTACTTTGCATTCAGCTAAGGTCCGTATTCACTCCTTTATCGCCATGTCAGGAAATGTTTCTAAAGGTAAGTGTCTTCCATCGGACTCTGTCTTTCTTGATTCCTTTGCGGTCTCTCCCCATCGCCGCATGGTAAATGATATTGTCTTGGTTGTTTGGAAACCCCCCACCGCTCTGTGGTTGAAAGTTAACACGGATGGCTTGGTTATCGGTGGTCACGCCGCCTATGGGGGGCTGTTCCACGATCACTCAGGAACGTTCCGTGGCGCATTTGTTTGCAATATTGGGACACAGTCTATTTTTTATGCAGAGGTTATGGCAATCATTTTTGCAATTGAGTATGCTGCCCGTCACGGTTGGAGGAATATTTGGTTGGAGAGCGACTCCACCAGCGCTCTCAGAATTTTTTCCAACGCTCTCCTAGTGCCCATCCTGCTATGGAACAGATGACATAATGCCCGTAATCTTGGGATTCAGGTGATCTCGTCCCATATTTTTCGGGAAGGCAACTGCTGCGCTGACTATCTTGCGAATCTTGGGCATTCGGTGGTTGGAGCAATCTGGCTTGCTACCCTCCCACCAGCTTTGACATTGGATTTCTTCCGAGACAGATGCGGCTTCCCTAACTACAGATATCCTTAGTTTGTTGTCTGTCTGCTTCTGCTGTTTATTTTTCCTGCTGTTCTTCTTTTCTGTTGTTTCTTTTTGGAGGGTTTTGGCCTAGTCCCCCCTCCTTTTGTATATATTTTCCCCCTTTTTTAATAAAATTTTCCTAGAGATTGGCGGTATAAGATGGCGGCATCTCGGGGTGCCAACCTAGTTGGGATGTCGATGATGTCTCTTGATACCTGTCCTTTCTCCTTGCTTATCAAAAAAAAGAAATAGATAATCATGGTTAGTTTGATTTTTTATAATTTGAAAGCAAAAAACGTTTATATTTGTACATTTAATCAAAATCAAAATTTCATAAAATAGGAAAATTCATAATTTTTAAACGTTAGTGTAATAAAAATAGCAAATAGATGGGCACTTGAGTGCTTGTCTTTTTGCTAGTAGATATAAAGAAAATTCGAGATTTCGAAGAGATTTTGGGCTGACTTTTTTGGGCACACTTTTTTCCTAGTATACCCTCATTTTAATCCACTAATAACTTCATATTTTTTTTAGCACACACTTTATCTTTCCAATAAATTTAATATGTAACAAACAATTTTTAGTTACTACTCTCTTTCTCCAACAAATTCCTTTTTTTTTTGCGTGCTTTATCATTCTTTCATAACAAACAATTTTCAATTTTTTAAATATTGTGCATATCTCTTGAAATTTTTAACAAGTACTACTCATGTTATTTATAGAATTTTAACTCTTCATGGAACTATTATCATAGGTAACAAAATTTTGTTTAAATTTGAAGATAACAAGAAACAAATTTTGTTTTAAAACAAAACAAACAAACTTTGTTTAAAAAAACAAACTTTAATTTTTGGAATATATAGCATTAATTAGTTCAATTGAAAAATATAAGAATAATTGACAAAGAGTATAATTGACAAATCATACCCTTAAAATACCAAAACGGCAGTTAAACATGAACAAAAAATTCACCTTAAAAAGACATTTAAGAAGGAACTGAGGGAGTATTGAATTAGTTAGTTAGTTGATGGAGTTTTAAAATTTTAGGCATGGTTGCTAAGTAGATTTAAGAATGTGTATAGGAATAGCCTCTTATTTTCTTTTAATGGAAAGAAGAAACAGATTTTTATTTTTTTTTACTGAAAAGAAGAAACAGATAATCCACACACAAAAAGTGAATTAATTAGATATCTTATTCTACGAAACGTTTACTCTAAGAAACGTTTGTTGGATCCAAGATGTCATCAAGTGTGATCAAGAGTAACAACTAAATAAGAAATGAGATGGGATAAGAATAAGTAGGGTCGGATCTTGGGTTATGCAAACAGCTCAATATGGAGTTGGATCTCCCTAAAATATGGGTTTTAAAAAAATAATTATAGTTTAGTAGTACTACTAAGTGTTAGGTGGATTTTTTTTGGGAGGATGGTTTGATGTTCTTCATGTATATGGTAGTGATTTTTTACTTTTGGTGTATGACATATATACGACACCTTATATTTATGTTTTAAAAAATTTAAATAGAACATTGTTCTTTAAAAAAAACATATTTTTATTTTATTACTGGCATCTTTTCACTTACAAAACCGAGCCTCCGAATTCGTAGGAACGACCCTGAGAATAAGTCGGAATAGGATTGTGATCGTAAGAATTTGCATTCTTAGATTCTGATGAGGTGGCATCACTAGAGAGTTGGGACCTAATTTAATAAATTATCTCTATTATAAACATTTATCCTATTTTATTTTATAGTACACGTGACAACCTTATACTGAGAGGTGCATTTAATGTATTCTTTCATTTAGACACAAAAATGTTATGTGCTAAAATTCAGAGGAGTATTTAATATACCAGGATATCAACCGAAAATTTATATATAAAAATTACTTTGATGAGCTAACCGAAAATTTTGGCAACCAAAGGATAACGAGTTTCTTGATTATTTTTTTTAATAAACATTGTGTCCTTATTGTGACTAATCAATTAAAAATTCTATTGACAATTATAATTAACTTTAAAAATTGTTGTTTTGTTATTGGAAAATTTTAGTATTTATAAAATTGTTGCTTCATTGTTTAAAAATTTTAGAATTCGAGTTTATAATTTGACGCCCCAATATTTGATAATCACAATAATATTTTTTTAAGGAATATTTATTTGCCTTAACTACTAAGGATGCATTGAAAGAAAAAAGAAAAAAAAAGTCATTGATTAAGTTTTTGTTTATATATCTAGGAAATGTTTAATTGGACATAATAGTCATTGATTAAGTTCATACACACATATGATTATTGCAAAAAACGCGTGAGATTAGAATACTTTCGTTGTTTAAAATATGCTACCAAAATAATAGATTCATACAAAAAACCACATAAATTTAAAATATTTAATAAGTATGTATTTTGTCAACTGAGTAGAACAAACCTACATTTTATCATTATCATATCCTACCAAAGACCAAAAGTGAAGGAATTTGAAACAATAAAGGTAGAATAAAAAAATTGTATGAAAAAGAATGACGTCTAAAATCTAAAATTTAAGATAAAAATTAAACAAATGACACTTTAAAACTAATCAAACAAATCATCATAATGTTAAGACTTCCATTAGAGCATACACCAAATTGTATCATTAAATTAGACTAAGAGCAACAACACAATTGAGATTGATATCAGATCTTCATCCAAAGTTATAAGGCATTATGTATAAAGGTCGTCTCACTTATATGTTGCTCATCATCTACTCTTAAATCAAATGTAAAATTTTAACTAAGACTTGACACGTTAATATATCTCCATTAAGTCTGAGACTCTTTGTGTCTGTGGTCTACCACTAAGGGCCACTCTTGCTCCCCTACAATCTTTAACCGCGATATGATACCACAGTTGAAGGAGCTAACACTGGGGTGAATCATCAAATTGGAGTAAGGGCAACAGACCAAGTGAGAATGATATTGCATCTTCAATCAAAATTTTAAAGCTTAAATATATGAGATTTTTCACTTATTTTATTGGTCAACCTAAACTTTTCATCCAATGTTGGACTTGACTAGACACTTGATGCATCACAATAGTCTCTTCCTCAAATATAATGAAAATCTAGCCCGTGTTTGACACGTGTGTCCATCCTAGTAATAGATAGATTGGTACACATCAAGAAACTAAATCTAGATGACTTAATTTGAGGTAAATAGACAACGTATCATGAAAGCATCAATGATCCTGCAACAACATAATAGATTGAACTACATGTCGGAAATAATGAGGCCACGTGTTAAAATAGTGCCACACCATACAAAGGCATGGATGATGGTGGGACATGTCGCGGTGAAGGGAAGCAGACAAAGCAACACACGGGACCGAAGGAGCAGGATAGATATCATGCGTCGAGGGAACGTGTGGAGAGGCCACAAAAAACAATCGTGATTCTGGGACTGTTATCTTTATCTTTATATATCTAAATGTTAAATAGTGTTGCAAGCAATTCTGATTAACCCTAATTCCGCTCTTTTTGGCGGGTTTTGAGGAAAAAGATTTTCCAAAGATTCAAACCAAGTACCATATGGCTACACTTTACATCTTTCACCACTAAGCCACCTCCATTTTGATTGAAATATTGTTGCTTCCAAAATTGATATACCGTACTAAAGTATTTTTTTTAAAGTCACAAATGCCCTAGCAGTTTCATTTCTAATAGCAATTTCTTTTCAATATTAACGGTTCCTTTATTGACGGTCATTCTTTTTCATTATTATTATTATTATTATTTTTATTTATTTTGACTTTTTATTTGCAAAAATCACTACTTGATTATAACATTACTTTGCTTTCTCCCTTTGACTTTTCAAACATGTTTACTATTTTTAATTTGTTTATTTTAGTTGT
>Ga0315913_1003904_pt1 | contig 17977 bp, 7 predicted proteins | sample MpolsnodulesMG_FD_207736 | JGI IMG/M metagenome (GOLD analysis project Ga0315913, IMG submission 207736) | Medicago polymorpha root nodule microbial communities from Los Angeles, California, United States - small nodules | ecosystem: Host-associated > Plants > Roots > Nodule | place: USA... | reverse complement strand
TTAAGTATAAAGCAAGTTTTTTTTTTTAATCGAATAATTGATATATTTAGTTTGTAATATAGATTAAATATCTTTTTTGACAAAATAATATAGGTTAATATATAAGTTATTTAATGATTAAAAAAAACAATTATAGACGGATAAAAGAAATAATAATTCATTCATTTGAGCTTAGCTCGTTTGGTACGGATATTGCATATTATATGTAAGGGTCGAAGTTCGATCTCCATATACCCACACTTATTCAATTTATAAAGGTGAATTTTCAGGTTCACTAGGTTACTTGACCAAAAAAACGACAAAAAATATACTGGATTGGAAAAAATATTTTTGACAAGTTAAAAGATTCACATTAAATAATTAAAATAGAGTTGTTTAGCAATATCTGTCAAAAAAAGAGTTGTTTAGCAATAATCATTGTTTTAAGAGATTACAACGTTTTGTATTTTTGTGCAAATGGTTTGTATTTTATAAACGGGTTTTTCTATCATGTGCAAATTTGCATATGTTAAGAAGTTTAAAGTAGTATGTTTGTATTGGAACTTGTGTATTTTCTATTAAATATATAATTTTTTAATAAATAATTGTTGTTTTTTAATAAATAGTTGCTATTTTTAGTTACTTTAACATGTGTAATATTGCAAATGTTAGACAAACCCTTTATAAATTAACTTTGATATTAAATTATTAGGACAAATATGAAGTTTTTTTTGAGTTAGGTAGTCTAGTGGCTAGAATTCACTTTCTTAAAATCAAATAAGTGGATGTCTGAGGTTCAAACTCCGGAGCTTAACTACAATAAATAATTATTTTGATCCGCAAAATTGTAATTGAGTAATTTAGTCCTTTAAATTTATAAAATAACAAATTAGTCTATTAAATTAAAGAACATCAATGAATTGAGTCACACAATCAAAATACTTTTTTAATAATCATCCATCAAAATGATTGGAAACATACATATTGATTTGATTTGTCTCTACTCTACATCACACAATCTTAAAGATTTAAAAAATCCAATGTTAATGCATCAATTCTTCTTTAGTCACGAGCTTATACAATACATCAATTATGTTAAGTGAGTCATAAGAGTGAAATGAAGAGAACAAAGCTTGATGCTAATTAACATAACAAATCCGTTTTTTATTAAACTAGTATATTTAGGATATTTTCAGAAATTTTTAGAAAAATTGAGCAATAAATTAACATCCTGCAAAACAATTGCATGTAATTTCACAAGTAAATTTGAAACGAATTCACAAGAAATTAACAACAATCCATTTTGAAACGAATTCACAGGTAAATCTGCAAGTACTTTTTATGTAGGAAAAAAATATACCAACTCAAGTCCTATAAATGAAATGCAATACTACTCCATATGATCACCATCAGTATCATCATCATCATCATCATCGCTGTCAAATTCATTGCTGTCTTGAGGTGGACGAGAAGAAGAGGCAGCAAATCCCAAGTGTTGCATTAAAGCAACTACTTGTTTTCTAGTCTCGGTCAACTCTTGTTTCATTTCTAATTTCTCTTGTTCCTGTTTTTGCAGTGACTCGTTAAGTGCGTGAATCTGACTTCTTAAAGCATTGACATCTTCTGAATTACCAGGAAGTTTATCAATTGTAATAAATGTTTTGTTTACAGATCCAAGACCAAAAACCCTTCCTTTTTTCTTTCCAACTGAATCTACCCATATATCCAAGTCAGATGGCATTTTTGTGGATCGTTGATTATCACCTCTGTTCTCTCCCGAAACGAACTTTGAAGATAATTCAGATTTTCTTTTTTCAAATTTATCCTGCACCACATTTGAATACATCAGAAAAAACTAAATAAATATTAGAAAAGAAAAGATAGAATGAATTAATTAAAGATGCGAAGAAAGGTGGGGCAATGAGACAAATTTCTGATAGGAGAATGGCAAAAAAAGTGGAGTGCTAAAATCACGGCACTAATGGACGAGTTGGTTTCGTTGGAGGACATAACCATTGAAGTGATAAAGAGGAATTCAACTCTCTCCACTAACATAACATGCTAACTAACCACTAACATTTGTAAAGGAAATAAAATCAAATAATTATGCATATAACAGAAGATCATTTATTTGATGAAGATGGCAAAGTGCAGAAGTATAACTAACAAGAACGATATCAATATAACTAAAATTACACATGTCTCGTAGTTTCACAAAATATACTCAACCATCCACGTTGACAACAGATCGTGTCACTGAGCAACAGAGCAATGAGACCATGTCATTGAGCAACAAATTACTCATGCAGCTTTGAAAATGGTCTATGCATATTCTTGTGTGTTTTTATTCTTTGAACTAATATATGTCACAAGCACAGTTCTGAATAACTTCACGATCCTATTTTATTATGACAGATGAATCACTGAATGAGACGAGTTTGAGTAGTAAATACGTTTCATGCTGTGTTAACAAACAAACCAAGTGGTAAAAACATCCTCTGCTCTCCAACTTAAATAGTTTTAGATGACAACTTTACACCTTTTGTTACTATTGTTTACCAAACCCGGTGCACATTTAGCATGCCAAGCGGTTTATGCATCCAGAAGTCATGGCACCGTATGAGTACATATTTGTGTGGGATGAAGACCTGAGGTTGAGCATTTCAATACAGTTTATTATCTTGTGTGCTACTGCCATTGGCCTAGCGGCCAACAAATACTCGAATAAGCACACACATGAAGAGGGGGAAGTATGGAGACCCGGGTTTGAATCCGGAATTCCATATAAAATATCCTCACAGCCAAACCGTTAGGCCGTAACAAAGAGGACAACATTTTGATACAGATGGGAATGGGATGAGTGAGTATTACTGTATTACTGGTGCGGAATCATGGCTTGGATATTTCAGTCTCCTTTCGAACCTAATAAAGGGAAGTGTTGAAATATGGCAAAGAGAGGAAAAGACAGCAAAGTTCACAAGAATGATGGGTCACAGAGTTTTCTTGTTGTATGTAATATGAATATTTTTTTTGCTTCCTATTAGAGAAACATGTGATAAACCAGAGAAGCGTAAATGAAAATTAATTCCTTTCTGAGATACATAACAGTGGAACTAATTAATTTCCAGCCAGCCAGACAGCAAAAATCAACACCAAGTACAGAGAAAATCTAAGTAGATATATAGAACCCATAACCACGTACCAGGATCAAGAGCTATTACACAGAAAATCTCAAATATGTTTATGTTAGAAAACAGATGGGACTTACATAAGCAGACTCTGCAACAGGACCCACCCAACTTTGATCCTTTTTTCGGTGAGTACGAAAATAAAACTCATCCAATGATGGATCTGTCCCTTTTGCCTCCTTCTGCATTTGATAAAAGTAGTTGTTAATGTTATTAAACTTGAAAACTAAATACAAAACATATAAGTATACAAAAATTACCATTCGCTTCCAATGCAAACGATGAGGAATTGATCCACCAGTGTGAAGAGATGCTCCAGCCATAGACTCACAATTTCTTTTATTTATTTCAGATATTCTTTTGTATTTTAAGGACTCCCAATGTGCCTTCAATTGTGCCCACACACACTCTTCCATCCAAATTGGTTTTTGATCTAAATTTTTTCGAACTTCTTGCATTAACTGAATCATTTTAGCTGAACCCCTTTTCTCAAAGTTACGTCGCACCAAGTCGTTATGTTGAGGTGGCCATGTAAACTTTGACTACATTGATTTTGCCAGATAAAAAAATTACTACATTAGACACATTTTTCAAACAATACCAAAACAATTTCAATGTTACTCTTTAGGCTTCCATTTTTTCTCCCAGCCATCCTGAAAAGACCAAAATACCCCCAGCAGCAATTAACTGCCATTCAGGAGATTTTTTAAATCGGTTAAACCAATTTAAAAAGTGATTGAACCGAGCTAAAAAGTGTAGAACGGCACTTAACTACCGGTGAAGAGGCGAACAGCAGTTAAGTGTCGCTCGGTCAACGGCACTTGCGAAAAAGAGAAGTTTTGGAAGCGTGAAGAGTAACGTTCAAACAATTTAATCAAAGCTTGAAATTTGATTACTTTAAATATATGAAACCACGAATCTCGTTGCTTTTTAGATAACTGCTTCCATGATGGTTTCCCCTCCTCCAAGTTATTACGTATGATTAAGGCAATTGCCTTCACTGCCAACCTGTGTTGATCAAACCTGTGTAAAAAAATAAAAATTAATTATAAAAACATAATACAACTCATATGTTAAGACATTAAAAGGACTTACCCATCAGCTTCTGGAAGTATAGGAATCTTGTTACCATTACTTTCTTCACTACTATGGCTAGTTGTAGAAGATGGAGTTTTGTTGATCATTGCAAATTCTTGCCATTCAAGGTCTTGGGTAGGAATGGTTTGAGACATGATAGGTTGAATTTGAGATTGAGGTGGAGGTGGAGGTGGAGGTGGAGTGCGTTGAGTGGGTTGGGGTTGCAAGCGGATTTGAGGTTGTGGTCGAGGTTGAGTTGGTTGGGGTCGCAGGCGGAGTTGAGGTTGAGGTTGTGGTTGAGGTTGAGTGGGTTGGGGTTGCAGGTCGAGTTGACGCTGTGATCGAGCTTGAGTGGGTTGGGGTTTCCGACGGAGTTGAGGTTGTGCTCGAGGTTGAGTGGGCTGGGGTTGCAGGCGACATTGTGGTTGGGTGGGTTGGGGTTGCAGGAGAAGTTGAGGTTGGGATTGTTGAGATTGATTTCGAAGTTGAAGTCGAGTTAGAGCTTTAGGGGGCCGAGGTCGATTAAGTTTAGTTCGAGGTTTAGTTCGAGGTGGAGGTTGAGTGGCTTGGTTAGTATGAGTCTGAACAGTGTCAGATGGAATTATCAATGGTGAGTGGGTTTGTGCACATTTCTTTTTCCTTGAAATTTTAGTTGGCTGCATAGTTCTCTTTGTACCCCTAGAATTTGAAAGAGTTACATTCTCAGTGTGGTTTGACTCCCTCATAAACTTTATCACGTCATTGAAACAATCTTGTGACATGTTGTGTTTAGATTTTAAACCCAACATTGCAATAGCAGCAGACATCTTTGATGTATTTTTATCACCTGGCCGCAGAGTTTGTTGAGTTGAATTCAACATATCACAAAATTCGGTTGCTTCCACATTTGTAGGCACCTCTTCATCTTGTACAAAATTTTGGTCATCAAGACCAGCATCACCAAACCACGTGTCTTGTTGACTACTATAAGGCATTGCGTCTGAGTGCAAATCGACCTCGAGATTAATTTGTGGGACTTCCTCTCCATGGGATGTCCAATACCAATATCCAGGTTTAAACCCTTTTTGACGAATATGAACATTTACTCCTTTCGGAGTTAGAAACCTTTCATTTTTACACAGCATACATGGACAGCTTATTACACCGTCCTCCAAATATTGTGGTTGTTGACAAGCAAAATCAAGAAACTCTTTGAGGCCTTGCAAAAATTCAGCTGTATATCCCTTTCGACCAGTAATGCGCCTATTATACATCCATGTCCGATGTTCTGGCACGTCCATTTTCCTCTCAGCTGCAAAAAGACTATATCGCAATTAGTTTTTCATGCATATTGTGAATAGGCAGTGTGTACAAATATCATATCAATAACTTTCAACAATAAAACATGACTAAAACAATACAAATCTCACTCAATTATACATGATACGACCCAACCCATTCAATAAGACAATTTTTGACTTGGTAAATAGTTAGTCATCAAATATCACAAGTTTTTAATTTGGCAAAATTTCAACAGTATTTCACATTAGTCTCCGAGTGCACGACATGAACATGGTGACATCACATCTAAAACAAATATGCATGCACCCTCAGAACAAAAAGAAATGCAGCAAACCGAAATTTCATAAAATCTAAGATATAAGTTTTAACCCCCCTGCTACATATTAATCAAACATAAAAAAGTTTATTCTCAACCTGTCCAACACAGATAATTCAAGATTCCATAATCAATATAATGAATCAATGATTAGTATTTTAATCAACCATATTGAATTCAAATAGGAAACTAAGTTTCAGTAACCTATAGAGCATACACCTCCTCTGAATGGTAAACTCTAGTTGCTATTTGGTTAGTGAGAGCCAAGAGGAATTCCACAACCTTATCACTCCAACCCCTATGTTCCTCCTCCAAACAATATAATTGACACATACAACCAAGCTATAAAGCATACATTTAAACATACACAACTAATAAACCAAAGAGTAAACACCCAATTCGGTTCCTCAAAATTTTCTCGCAGGACAATTCAGTCTTGACAAAAAATTAACTTAAATTAGTCCCTGACATTAACATATTGGAGAAAAATTAGTTCCTGCATTAGTTAATCCTAAAAAACTAAAACGAAAAACCCGTAGGAAAAAAAAAGACGAACAAATCCGTAGGAAAAAAAGACGAAAAAATCCGAAGGAAAAAGAAAAGGACGAAAAAATCCGAAGGAAAAAAAAAGACAAACCTAGCTGAGAAATGAAATAAGAAAAAGCGATAACGAGGTTAAGCTAACCTTATCAACGATTGGAAATGCGATTCTGAGAAGAAAGATTTGAACTGGAGAAATCGAGATCCTGAGTATTGAAAGAGGTAGTGGAGAATAAGATCTCGAATGTGAGAGAGAGAGAGAGAGATAATTAGGGTTTGGTTTAACTGGGGAAACAGAAAAAGAGAGAGTTTTTGATTTGAGAGAGATCAAAAATGAAACTCATGATATGTGTGCCCCCAAAACAACATTTCTTTACGAGTTTCGACAATTATTTATCTTTTAACTACAATTATAAATTATAAACTTCGGTTCAACTTGATTTAATTTTAGATTAAATGGTCATTGATCTCTCACTATGTACTTTGTTGTCACATACGTCCATAACTCGACATTAAACACAAAGTAGTCTTTACTTCTGTGATCAGTTTAGTCTCAGACATTAAAAACTTTTGTTAATGATGAGGTGGCGTGCATGAGGTGTCACTGAGAATAAAGTGAAAATAGAAAATAGTCACTTTGCTCCCTTAATAAAAAATCAATTTCCCTAAATTGAATCTCATATTGTTAAATCCCGAATCCTTAAATTTCCACTAATTAACAACAACAAAAAAAGAAAATTGATTTTGAACAAAGAGAGAATTAGTGATTTGAGATTCAATTTGTGGATATTGATTTTTGGTTTAGGGACCAAAGTGATAATTTTTTACTTTCATTTTAGCCTCTGTGACACCTCATGCACGCCACCTCATCGGTTAACATAAGTTTTTAACGTCAAGGACTAAACTGATAACGAAAGTGCACATTCATAGACTGCTTTATATTTAATCATGAGTCAGAGACCTTTGTGGCAAGGAGGTGCAGAGTCAAGGATCAAAGTGATCATTTGCTCTTAATTTTAGGAGTTTGGTATATGGTAAAAGGACAAATATTAAACTAAAAAAATATATTTCGTTTGTATATTGTTATTAGTGGAAATGCGGACATTAACATGTCTCTATGTATTTTTCTACTAGTTTGAGATAAGGGTTAAAAGAATAGTTGGAGATAGATTCAAACTCAGAAAAAGAGTATATATTAATTTAACAACTAACGATTAATCTTCGTCATTTTGAGTCTAAGATCTTTGTTGACTTGTATTGGAGTGTCATTGCTAAATTTTGTCTATCTAAAACAACAAATGAGTTAACTTTGATTTCTTACAAATTCTGCTATAAATAAATATTTCTCTGCAAGTTTCTTTCTAAGAGAGAATTTTTCTACAGGTTGGAAATTTGTAGGAGAAATTGTGGTGTTGACAGTACATTTACGATTTTTTTGGAAAATGTAAATCTGTAGGAAAAAAATCGTAGAAAATTCTACTCAATTTTTTTGCTGAAACTGTGCATATTGAGCTAAATATTTAGATTGTTTGGTTACTAATGCTCTCTCAAAAAAAAAAAGGCTCTCTCAATGACTTCATAACATTTTTCATTAGCTTTTAGGATTTGTTGGTAAACTATTTCACATAATGTCCAAGTTTATAATATTTTACTAAAGACTCATTATTTTTTTTAGTTGATAACATGTTTGGAAATTGCTCCATAATTTGGATACGCTTTGGGTCAACCTTTTATTCTTCCAAGTACTTTCATGGTATCTCTACTTTAAAAGCGTCGGATTATCAGAGTTCCTCTTGTATTTGGAAGGTTATTAACAAGACGGTTGAAGTTTTAAAACCTTGTTTGATGACTATAATTGGAAGAGGAGAGGTTTCTCCTTGGTATGACAAATGGTTGGAGGATAATTACCTTAGTAATCATGTTCCTTGTGTCCATGTTAATGAAACTAATTTGAGACTAAAAGACATTTACCATCAAGGCCGTTGAAATTTCTCTATCTCACAACTGAGATCCCTCTCAATATTCAACTTCAAATTCAAAGTATCTTCATCTATGAGTCTTCCCACGACATCAAAATTTGGATTCATTCTCCATCATGTATTTACATTGTTAAGAGTGGTTCACTTCAAACTCTCTTTCTTTTGCAGGTCAGACTCCACATGAAACATGTCAATGGATTTGGAGGCTCGACCTCCCAGAGAACCTGAAGCATTTTATCTAGTTGTCTATGCATGGTAACCTTTCAATGAACGCCTTTCAGGTCGATAGACATTTAACCTCATATTCATCATGCAAGAGATGTGGAGCTAGTATCGAGTCACTTTTTCACGCCATTAGAGATTGCCCACTCTCATTGGCGATTTGGGATGCCTTGTTGTTCAACAAAGATGCAAACTCCAATTCTCAGTATTTCAATCGGTGGTTCAAACATTATGCCCATCATCCTAATGGTAATATCTTCGTTATAACATGTTGGGTCTTATGGAAGACACAAAATCATAATATTTTTAACGGAAATGATTAGGTTAAGTGGGTTTGACTTAGCAATATTTATTCTCTTCATTCAGATGTGGTGGTGCACCTTTTCAAGGAAGCAACTCAGAAACCCATTAGACAGGTTAAATGGGCCCCCCCTTTAGAAATAATAATTGTGATTGACTGTTGAGTTTTTCTTGTTTTTGTGGTATTACTTCTTGCTTGACGGCCAAATTGCATGTCATTTTTGTTTGAAAAAATATATTGTATGTCATTTTTCATGGCCTTCGTATTGCTTATGTTGCGGGCCAGGGGAACATTATTCTTTAATTAGATTCTAGGGTGGCTTTTGATTTAATCATGTCGGATGTCGAACCTCGTCATCCTCATGTTCCTTTGATTAGTCAGATTGTCCAACTGTAACATCGAGATTGAATTGTTAATTTTCATCATACCCTCTGTTAAAGCAACAAATGTGCAGATTGACTTGCTAAGTACGGTGCTTCTTCTTCAGATACTCTAAAGTCTTAGATTTTTTGCCCTCTTCAACTATAACATCCCCTTATGAATGATGTTCTTGGAATTGCTCACCTAAAATTATAGTTTTGGTTTTGTTTTGTCATTTTTTCTTGAACAAAAAATATTAAGCGTCCCTCTGTCTAACTTTTCTATCTCTATGATGAGAACATAGGAGGAATGCATAACCAAAGAAGCATAGAAAACTTACAAACCCTTCGATCCCCCAACAACAAAGAGCAAGATATAAGAAGGCGAAAGATAAAGAGGCTCTTAACAATTTTGTAGCCAGTTTATTTGAAGTAGGTTATAGATATTCTATATGGTCAACTTTAAATCTATATTGAAATGCACTTATGTGTGATCACAATTTTTATTGATTAAAATTTATTATTTATTTAGCTCCCACCAAAAGGAACAAATATTTCAAAGAACATCAAAAGTAGGTAACACACCCATATTGAAATAGTTGTTCTTTTGAATAATGAATTATCACACTTTTTTTTCTTTCTTTTTACACACACGTGTCGCTTTGAAAAAAAAATTGTCCTAAATTATATGTCGTTTTACAACACCAATAAAACATTAACGTTAATATTATTTTTTCTATTATATCTTTAACTATTTATTAACCTCTCATCTTTTAATTCTTTCATTTATCTTTCTCATATTTTTTTTGGGTCAAGTAGTCTAGTGGCTAGAATTCACCTTTTTTTCAAGGTGAATAAGTGGGGTGTCCGGGGTTCGAACCCCGGCCCCGGCATACAATAATGCATGTCCCTGCCAACTGAGCTATGCTCACGTGGTCTTTGTCATATTATTTATTAAGGACAATTTTGTAAAACAACTCATAATATCAATTTCATTCTTATTATATCTTTAACTATTTATTATTCTCCTTTTTTCAATTCTTTTATTTATCTTTCTCATATTATTTATCAAGGGCAATTGTAAATCAACTCATAATATTTATTTCTCAAATAAAATTAATTACATTTCTTAACGTATGTTATATCCGATGGACTAATAATTTAAACCATCATAATTTAAAGCATATGTTTACTTTTATTTACTTGATGGACTAATAATTTAAACCATCTTGTTATATTTGATGAGTCTCTTTCGTGTTTATCAAATGTTTTATTAGACGATGTTTTAGACGTTTTCTTTTAAGGATTTTTTTTTCTTTCCTTTTTCTCATGGAAACAAAAAAAATTCACGTTGACCATTCATTTTCGATATCATCTAGATTTATCACTTTTGGTAAATAATTATTTTTGTTCGTTTAATGAATAATCACAATAGTTCTCGATATATCAAAATTCCAAAATAATATATGATTGTGCATTTTGTTAGTCAAAATTGTAGTTGATGTTAAAATACTCCGATAATATTATATCATACGAGTCTTTTAGTATATTTATTTACTATTATATCAATCTTTATATGAAAAGAATTATTGTTTGCATTGTAAGACTATTACTATTTTGACCAACATAACACACAATTATAAACTTTTTTTTTGTCAAATAGCCCACTAACTAAAGCTCACACATATTAAATGTGGAGAAGTGAAGTGTACTGGATTCGAATCTCGACCTTTACATGTATTATGCAATGTATCTATCAACTGAAGTAAGCTCACGAGAACCAACCATAAACTATTTTATAATTTGGATACTCGTTTAATATGTTTTTTTTATGACCGATATTTAAATCTCGGATCTTATATATATTATGCATTGTCCCTACCCAATCAAATAAGTTAATCCGGATCTTTTCACACTTTCGTTCCCTATCTTACTTGCATCTCACCTTAATTAAAACTAACTAACTACAGTAGCGTAATAATAGTTTAAAGTAAAGTTTAAAGAATAGTTAGTTAGTTTATCTTTATTTCCAAATTAAAGTAAACGAGGCTTCCTAATTTGGAAGAGTGTAACATTAAACTCTTCAAAGATTCAAACCTTGCTTTGAATTCATTGAGGATCAGTGATGAAGCAACAAGAGTTGACTTTCTTGCTATGTCTCATATGGGCACTAACCCTTCTCTATGGTGAAATGTTCTCTTACTGGCTTCCACCTCTCTTCACTTGTTCATGGCCCCATTTAATGGTATAACCTTAAAGTCTTCATCTTTTCACTTTTTTCAATTCTGGGTCATTCTCAAAATTTTATTTTTAATTTGTAAGTTATGAATTTTTGGATATTATTGAGCTGCCAATGAGATGTGTTGGATCTATTATGTTATTGATTTTGTTGGAAATTAGTTTATGGAGTTTTGTGGAAAATTGAAGAGTTTTGTTTGTATTGTGAATTTAGTAAAATACTTAGCTGACTTACCTTATTTTCTGCTTGCAGCAGGTTCAAACAAAAAGTGAGAATCACCAAACTGATTATGTAAAAGTTGCTATTATTGCAGATCCACAGGTGAGCTTTTCTGCTTTTATTAGTATGTCATATATGCATTATTACATATTACCATAAATGTTAAGGATTTAGTTGACATCTACTGATATATATTAAGGATTTAATTTAAGATTGAAGACTCATTTCAATCAGGGACTAATTGGTCGCCGATATTAAAATGGCATGTACTAATTTGTGTTTTGTTTTTGTCTCGGAGTGAATTGGGCCGTCAGAAAATTGTGATGAACAAAAATGAGTCTTCACTCTTAATTTAATTGATATACAGCGACAGTGTAAATACTTTTATATTTACACAATCATAAATGTTGAATCATTAAAAATATCATATCTACCTAAGTCATACAAAAATGATGATTTGTGATTGGTTGACGATGTAAAATGTTTTTACATTGACACTGCATCAAAATTAATCTTGTATATTAATGGCAAATTTATTTGCATTGCGTATACTTGTCAATGTGAGTTTATCAATGTATGTCTCTGTGGATGTGAGTCTAATATTTTGATGTGTTTTTTTAACATATCAGCTCATGGATAAAACTTCACTCCATCTTCCAGAGAAATCTCTCGCACTGGAGATTGTGAAGTTCTACACTGATTTAAACATGCAAAGATCATTCTTTTCATCGATCCTGCCTTTCAAGCCTGATGTCATATTGTTTTTAGGCGATTACTTCGACGGAGGTCCTTATTTATCAAATGAAGAGTAAGTCCTGAAAACAAATATCTATTTGTGATTTTGTTTTATGTTAGTTTTGACGTTTTGTCTTGTTGTCTGTTATGCCATGTGAAATGTTTTCATTTCTGATGATTTTGGAATTTAGTATAAACATTTCATTTATGAACAAGCATAGATAGTAAGTGGTGACTTCTTGAGGGTGCACTTTGTATGGTATTCTAGGGAGCTTAGTCAAGCCCTTATTCATGAGCTATTATGAGAAGCCTAGTGAAATAAGGTAAAAGCAGCTTATGGACATAAAAGGAAATTTAATATTTATATAAGTGCTTATGTCATGAGATAAGCCAACAGAAACTGAGTAAGTCCTTTAAATGCCTCCTTACGGGCTCAATGTCTATTTTTATTTATTTGTTTCCAAGGATTATTTTTTACAATAAGGTCAAAAGTGAATGGATGGATATTTCCAGTGGCTATGCATGTTTTACAAAGAAGCCTTCTAAAGAAACTATTATTATATGAGCACCACAAAGAATTGCACTGAAAATTTATAGACATGATTATCTGGTCAAAGACTTAACAATTATGTTCTTACCAAATGCATATGACAAAACCATAAATACATATATATCTTCTTTGTAATACCCAATATTTTCGTAACTTGTTTGATGATTAATGTAAAATCTCAATCCCTTTTTCCCCCCTCCCTGAATCCCTCATTTAAAATTAACTATTTAATTATTAATTTACATTGTCAGCTCAAATAATTGACAGCAGCAAAATAAAGCTTAGATTTCTATTGTCAACGTCTTTTAAATGTTTATATGCTAAAGAGTAAAGGGTGGCCCCTGATAAATTTCAAACACAGTTTTTTGGCTCATCTATCGTGAAAATATTGTTTCCTTTGGTTGTATCTACAACATGTTCACTCGAATTTCCTTATATGAAATTCTTTTATGATTTTTTGGATCGACAGATGGAAGGAGTCATTGAATCGCTTAAAACGTATATTTGGTTTGAATGCACAAGGAAAATACACAGACAAGCCAGTTTACTACATTCCCGGAAACCATGATATTGGTTATGAAAGTCTTCATTATGCAATGCCAAAGGTATTTCAACATGTTATTGCTCTACTTTTGATGTTTAAGTTGCCAAAAGGTTGCATCCGGTGGTATTTACAATACATAGCTACGATGGAATGAAATGCCAAATGCATAGCTGAAAATGTAGTCATAGTTATATTAGAGTCATAACTATACTCAAGACCTCAGGGAAGGGAAATTACATAAATTTTGCCTTAGTGTTGATTTTAAATTTGGACTCATTATTGATATCTACAGATTGCTGCTGTATGGGGTTTTGTATAGACTTATAGACTAATCTCCTTGACATTGATGTACTATTGATATTTTCTAAAGATTAATTATAAACGAGACATGGTAGATTTTGGTTCTAATTATGAAAGGCCTTCATCTTGTGTTGGTTGTGGATGCATTGAGAAATTTTTGAAATTTTCCTGACGATTGATTTTGACAACTCGTGTAAAGTGACATTTGGCACTGCAGTATTTCAGACACCTGTCTTATTAATTGTGATTCACATAAAGCAAGGTTTACATCACATATTAAGTTTATCAAGTATACTCAAGTTTTATTCAGTTCCATTTTGCATAATTCTCAATCTGTAATTTATAGAATGCGAGGAAATATTTTTGTTTGTACTTTATTTAACTGTGTACTTCCTTTCGTGTCTTCTTTTCTCATAATATTTTTATCATTGCATTGCATCCACATAGGTTATCAGACGCTACGAGGAAACATTTGGAATTAGAAATTTCAAATTTGCAGTTGGAAAAGTTGATTTTATTGCTGTCGATGCACAAACTCTTGATGGTAAACTGGGGTTTTCCTTGTAGATTTGAGCTATCACGTTTCTTTATAAAAGTCAAGTCATTGCTCGAAGAGTTTTTAAGAAGTTGAAATTACTGAATTCATTATATTTTCTACAGGACACCCACAGAAGCATCTGACTTCTCAAACTTGGGAGTTTGTAAAGAATATCTCTGTAGGTATAAACTGGCCTGTACATCTAATTCATTGTTTGGTTTGATTACATGTCCTGTAATAATCCACAAGTTTTTTGCACTTTACTAGATGATGTAGTTCGTCCAAGAGTCTTATTAACGCACATTCCTTTATATCGACCGGATGGTACTTACTGTGGCCCTGATCGTACTTCCCCAATTATCAACCAGGTAAAGTTTATTTCAGTTTCATGAAGTGAATCTATAGTAAGCATGTTGTATTTCGTAGAGCATTGTCCCTCAGAAGGCTTTTATGCTGTGGGTTTTGTCTAAAATCTTATTTTTTCTGACCTGCCAGTTGCTGTTCTTGAAACTACTAATTACTCTCTCTTTCTTTAATTTTTAGAGGATACATCACGCTTTGCATGATAAGACTAACGATATTACGTAAGTTACTCATCTTATGGCGTGGAATTTGCATGAGCTTTCATAAGTGGCTCATTTATACTGAGATTTGTTGACTTTTTTTTGTCCATTCAGGTATCAAAATTATGTTTTTGAGAAGTCATCGAAGTCTTTACTAGATTCTATCAAACCTGTGAGTCATCTACCATCTCTTTAGACTTTTGTGCATCACTGTCCCACCGTGATATCAACGGAGAAATAAAAATAATAATCTATGATTAATTTGCCTACAATTTATGTTTTGTGTATAGTGTGCCATTTAGTTTATGTTTTCATTTTTAGAACTTCTGATTTTGGCAGAAGCTTATTTTATCTGGCCATGATCATGATCAATGCACCATCACTCATCAATCTAAATCCGGGCCTATAAAGGAGGTAAGAACGTGATTTTCTCATCTGGGCAGTGTACTTGCGTGTTTGAACATTTTAACTGACAGTAGCGTGCAGCACACTCTAGGTACTATAAGTTGGCAACAAGGAAACTTGTATCCTTCTTTCATGCTGTTATCAGTTGTTAACTCAACTCTTCCAAATGCTTCCATTCCAGACGAGCCTTTGTTGACTCATCTATGTTACCTTCCAAAGCAATTTCACATTTATATGTGGTATTGTTCTAAATTCTGATTATGATTTTTAATATAATTTTCTCCTGAGCTTTTCTATAAGAGAAAATGGGACATGCGCTGTCAGTGTAAATTAGTTTTACACTGACGCGGTCCATTGAGACTTCAATATTTTTCTGTTATTTTTAATTTGTGGTTACGAGGACCTATTTGGAAATATCAGGAGTTCTCATTGGATGTCCGTGTAAAACTGTTTTGTATCAACAGTGCATTTCCATTAAATTGGCTCTTATGTTTTGCTGCAATTTCCAGGTATATTGTGCAATTTGTTTTTACCCTCCTTGCCCTGCTACTTTGGCCAACAAGTAACACAAGTTTCTGGCATCAGTGTTGGAATTTGGGGGGCCATTTTAAACAACTTATAGCTTCTATCGTATCTAAAAATGAAACAAAAGAGAAGGACGAGGATGCCAACTATGAATATGAGATGATGTGGGATGCAGAAGGCTCGATGCATCTTATAAAGAAACCCTTGAAGTCATCCACTGTAAATTCAAATGAAAGAAGCTTAGGAGAAAGGTAAACTTTGGTTTTCATATTCCGTGCTGTTACACTGTACATGGAAAACATATTTGGAAGTTGAATCCTAGATAACTGTGATTTCTTAGTTTGTCACGAAACTGAAACTAACATCATGAGCTTGTCTGGATTGGCTGATTTGAACTTATCTACTAGCATAAGAGCTTGTGACTTGTGAGGATGTTTGGGAGAGCATATGTAAACAACTTATTACATGTCCATCAGCTATTTTCAGCTTATTTTCATAAGCTCTCCATAATAGCTTATAACTTATATGAAAATAATTTAACTTTCTTTTTATCTTTTGTTATACAAATTAGCTTATACATAAGCACTTATATGATAAGTGTTTATGCTGTAAGCACTTCTGAGGCTGTTTGGGAGAGCATATGGAAACAACTTATGGCATGTTCTACAACTATTTTCAGCTTATTTTCATAAGCTCTCCATAATGGCTTATGAAAATAGCTTATAACTTATATGCAAAAAAAAATTAACTTTATTTTTTCTTTGGTTATAGAAATTAACATAATTCATAAGCACTTATAAGATAAGTTCTTATTCTACCAGCGCTTAATTAAGCTGTTTACCCAAACAGCGGCCAAATCTGTCAAATATTGGAGACAAAACTTAAGCATTTTCCTGTGGTTTTTTATCTGTTGCCAGGGGCAATGTTGTATTGCGGCCAACTGCTAGAAAAAATACTGGTCAAGAAGCAGATTTCTCTGTGAATATGGATATGGCTTCAACCATCGGGCTTGATCCTCTAGCAAAAATACCTCCCAGAACAGGCAAATCAAAAACAACAGTTATAATCCAAAGATTACTACGCACACTTCGAATGCTGACCGTGATTGCAGCTGTCAATGTTCCTCTTTACATGATGTTGCTATTCAAGGATTGGATTGACAAGTAAAGACGAGATTCATACGTGAGTTATATCATTCAGGATTTACTAAGATTTTGTTGTAATGAAGAGTTGCAGTAGAACCAATTAGATAGTTCAAGTAGGTAAGTTCTATCAACATGATCTAATAAACCACGTGTTCATGCTTCTGTATGTTTAATTGGTAGCTTACGTAATATAATTTTCGATGCCTCGTCTCATTTATTTTTTATTTTTTTAAGTAGGGTCTTGTTCTCCATCGCTACTATATTTGTTATCCATTGTAATATAATGTTACAAGAATCAACATAAGATGCATACATTACATTTACAAATAACAAGTATTATTGTGTATCATGGCTAAAACGTGCCTTATAAAACCACAATAAGCATGAGAGGTTTGTGGCATGTTCTATTCTTGAAAGTAGACAACTTTCTCCCAAAACTTCTGTCACAACAAATTTATACGGATATATTGTGTACTAGTTATCTTCATATAAAATCCTTTATCATTTCCATGGTTGCGTACATTGAATTTGAGCTTTCAAAATGTTTAACTGGACTCAATTATCATTCTTGGTGAGCTACAAGCTAGAAGATACCATCTAATCATAAAAGACAATAGTTATAGATGGTGTATAGGGTTGAGATTGTGAATAGTTGTTGCTGATCTTAGACTTGGACATGATGAATATAAGTAATTTTGTCATATTGAAGATTTGATTAACCAACTTTGTTTATGGGGACAAACATGTGTTATACAACTTCCATCATTGCAAGGTCCAAACAATGACAAATCCATCTCAAATATATTTCATGGTCTATTTGGTCTGAGAAAACGTTTTCCATTTTGGTTTCTTGGCTTTTATATTTAATTACAAAATTGTTTTCAATCTGTTTTTAATTTGTTTTATGTACAAATCTTCATAAACAAAGTAGGAGTTAATTTGAGGAGTTGAACTTGTGACCTCCGATCACAT
>Ga0315913_1003899_pt1 | contig 17988 bp, 6 predicted proteins | sample MpolsnodulesMG_FD_207736 | JGI IMG/M metagenome (GOLD analysis project Ga0315913, IMG submission 207736) | Medicago polymorpha root nodule microbial communities from Los Angeles, California, United States - small nodules | ecosystem: Host-associated > Plants > Roots > Nodule | place: USA... | reverse complement strand
TAACTCTTCATGGAACTATTATCATAGGTAACAAAATTTTGTTTAAATTTGAAGATAACAAGAAACAAATTTTGTTTTAAAACAAAACAAACAAACTTTAGTTTTGCAAATATATAACATTAATTAGTTTTATTCAAAAAATATAAGAATAATTGACAAAGGGTAGAACTATCAAATCATACCCTTAAAATACCAAAACAACAGTTAAATAGGAACGAAAAATTCACCCTAAAAAGACACTTAAAAAGGAACGAAGGAAGTAATAATATTATATTGTTGGTGTTATTAAAAGATAAAAAAATTGTTAAAAATATAAATATGGCTTGTTGAGTTTGTTACATTTGAAAGTAACAAATATCTATCTATATATTATTAAAAAAAAAATATCTATCTATATATCACCAATTATTTTTTATCTATAGCAAAAAATGTATATAAAATAGAGTTTAATTGTGGTGGGTTGACGGTCCAAAACAACTTTGCACATACAACCAATCAAAACATTCTGAATCGTCATATCAATTAATGATTTTAACTTATGTAGGCTAAACATGACAATTCAGAATGTTTTGATTGGCTGTGTGTGCAAAATTGTTTTGGACTGTTAACCCACCCTCATTAATCTCTATAAAACATCGTTTGTAATTTACATGCAAAATATCTATGAAATTTTGTTGATAATCTATAAATATTAGCGCAATAAAAAGATCGGAAAGATGGACATTTGAGTGCCCATCTTTTCGCTCGTTTTAGATAATAGGAAATTAATTTTTTTAAGTTTTTTAAATTTATCTTGTTTTAAAATTTTGCCTAATTTATAGAAAATTTCAAAACAAACTATATTTTGATTCATTCCTTCTGATGTCTGTCTTTACTCCATGTTTAGCGAAAAAAATCTATTCAGACGGTAGGAGATAAACTTTCAAAACTTTGTAAAATCAAGGTAAACTTTCAAATAAACAATTTTAGATAAACTTGCTTTTTTTTTTTCTTCACAAAAGTTAAAAAAAAAGTAAGAATCAAAAGATAAAACGGATTGAGTCAAAAATCAAAGATAAAAAAGTTTCAAAATCTTAAAAATTTAATTTTTAAGTAAATATTTTAATTTTAATTTTGACTCAATTAAGTGAAGAGATATACTTTCAAAACAAACAATTTAAGATATAAAAGAATTAGTTTTTCTTTTTGACCAAAAATAAATGAAAAAGATAAAAGAAAGAGAGAATCAAAAGATAAAACCGGTTTCAAATATCTTAATTTTTTTAAGTCGGGTAACTTAGTGTTTGGAATTCACATCTATCTCTATGAACTATGCTCACGAGACAAAAATCTTAAAATTTTATTTTTAAATAAATATTTTTTTATTAAAAAAAAAGTAAATATTTTCTTGACTCAATTTAAGTGAAGAGATCAACTTTCAAAACAAACAATTTAAGATAAAAAGAAAATTAGTTTTGTTTTTGACCGAAAATAAATGAAAAAGATAAAAGAAGGAGAGAGAAGCATGAACCATAAGAAAATTTGGTTGCTTATATAAAACCAGCTTCTTCTCTTCTCTACCATTCGAATTTTCCAACCAACTCGCTTTTCGCGTTTCCTTGAAGCACTTATTCTCTTTTCTACTTTCACATTAACAACAATCCATTCCTCAGCCCTATCCCCCTTTTTCCCATACTTGCATTCTTAGCTTCTTCAATCTCTGTTGCATCTCATTCATTGCCTTCTTCAGGATCTATTGGTAAGTGGGTTTTTCTTCTTTTGTTATAAAAATATAATTTTTTATGTTTTTTTTATTTTTTGTTAATAAGTTGTGTGTTTGTGTGGTTACATGAGATTTTGTGTTTTTGAGTTTCATATGTTAGATATTTGTCTTTGTTCTTTGTGGGTTTTGACTATTTTATGAAAAAGATGCTAGCTTTTTTATTTAAGCTTCTATATAATAATTTTGCTATTGGAGAAATTATAAGTATTTGTATTTGTTTTTTGATGAAAAAAACAATTGTTTAGATGGGTCATGGGGAAGTGTCCCATGTGGGGTCTACAAAGGGTTTGTTGATGCTTGAAAATTGTTTGAAACTTTGATGATAATCAATGTCGTCATCTTTAAGTAGAAGTTCAAGATTGGTGTTAATTTGACAAAAACAGTTGAATTTTGAGTACTAATATTTGTTGTTCTTGTTTTTTGAGATTCTAATTACGAGGTGTGACATTGGTTGTTGTTTGAGTTTTGAGCATTAATGTTTGTTTTGTTGAGTTGACACTGATTGGTCACTGTTCTGAGGTTTTATGGACGAGGATTGACATGGTTGTAGTTAGAGTTTCGAACAATTTTCAAGCATTGGTTCATTGTAGACTGTATATGCCACTGCTTTCGTTAAATATGTTAATAGTTATCTTTGTCCTCTGATTGACAGCGTGTCCCATGTTCGATATGTGTCAGTGTTCAACACAACACCGACACATGTTGAATTATGTCATTGCGTCAAAATTTTATTGGTGTTGACGTGTGCTTCATAGATAATTACAGGCTGGGACCTAATGTAGATGCACCTTTGGTATGATTTTACATCAGGTTTTGTGAAGTGTTAGTTTTAGTTAATTAGCCTCTTGCGTTAATCAATGGTTTTAAGTATTATAATAATAAGTGTCATTGTCGATGACACTTGATTGAGTAAGAGAGAGAGAGATTGGAAGCAAGCAAACTAGGACTACATTGATTTTAGTGCACATAGATTTGTGTTTCTAGACTTTTGTCTTTTGTATTCTTTTACCATTGACAGAAGGAGCTTTTTGTTTGCTTATGGTGATCAATTGAGTGTGTTTTTGGAACGGCGGTGGGATTAGCCCAAGCACACGTCTCCTAAACTCTAGAAATTGTAGCTTCCCTTTTTCACATCTAAAGACCTTCTAAACATGAGGTGGTGTAAAAAACAATTGAAACCAAATAGGAACTGAATAGAATTTTGTCTTTTTTTGTTGGAATGAAATACATGAATTTACAAATAGAGGCTTGGCATTTAGCTACTGTGAAGTCTGAAGTTAGATTATCTTTCTTGGCGTCTCTGTGATGTTATGCTGTTAGTTTGTTTATAGATGAAAGATCATTTGAGTTAATCTCTCTCTCTCTCTCTCTCTGATTGTCTATGCTTTGTTATTTTGTTTGTAACCCATTCCCCATCTCACATAAATAAGGAAGAATAAATTTTGGCTAAGAACCTATTCATTGTATAGTTTTTGTTGAACCATTATTGGTTTCCAAAAGCGAATTTGATTCCATCATTTGCAGATTTTGACAGAGATAATCTGAGGCTGAATATGTATAACATACAATGTTTGAATTGAAATATTACTGTGAAACTAAATTCTACTTCAACGAATCTCTGTTGTTTTTCCATTGATTGCATGTAATTAATGTTATCATCACAGTTTAAATTGTAATTTTTCTCCCTTTCCATTCATATCTTTTAGTGTCTTTCCTAATACTTATACTCACTAAAACCTGCAAACAATTGAATAGATACATTTATATACTTTCATGTAAATATTACGTTATCAAGTTTCGTTGCTAATAAATTTTAGTGTTGTCATTTCTTTATCCGTTGATCTGATGGCTGCTTACTCATGTATGTGATGCAGGCTGCAAAGGTTTTTGAAGGAATCATTGTTGGAGCATTATCTGGTATATCAATCGAGCCCTTCCAAAATCTAAAAAATCAATCAGTTGAGTTTTTTATATGATTAAATGGATATTTTCTCGTAGATAGTATTTATGAATATATACATTGATTAAAAATTTGAGGCATTTCATATATACCAGTGATATTGATACTTTTGAAAATGATTTTTTTAAACCAGGAGATAAACATGTTTAGTCCTGAAGGTGAACTGAAAATAAGTTTTGGCTATCAATGCAATAGCGACAGAGGTATCCCTTGCAAGGTTGCCAATGGCTGCAAAATACTCCCTGAAATGCGAAGAACAAGCAGTTTCTCTTGCTTGTCTGGAGCTGCCTTAAGTGCAAATGCTACACTTGCCAACACAAACATCTGCAATGGTGTGATAGGAGAAGAAATCCTTCCAAACTTGGACTCTCCTAATTCATTTCGACGGGTACCCTCTTCACCGAGTCTTGGAATGTTGGACATGCTATCATCTTCTCTTCATAGTAGTATGTCAAACCTAAGTTGTAGCCCGTCAAGTCCAAGTAATATGCTTGAATATGACCCTTGTTCGTTAAAATTCATGAGTGCTTCTTCTAGAAGTGAAGGTTTTCTTAGTGCTACGGAAGTACAAGTAGCGGGAGGAGCTGCTGGTGAAGATAGAGTTCAAGCAGTTTGTTCTGAAGAAAATGGTTGGCTTTTTTGTGCAATTTATGATGGCTTTAATGGGAGAGATGCTGCGGACTTTCTGGCCTGTACCCTTTACGACTCTATTGTATCTTATCTAAATACAATAGATTGGGATTCAAAACCAAATTCTATCAACACTTATGACAACAATGGATTTGATGATAGTCGTACTCTTCAAGAGCATCAATCTTCCTCGAGTAAATCATTTTCACATGTGGTACTTGATAGCCTCAAACATGTTCTTAGTCAGGTTGAGAATGATTTCTTGTACATGGTTGAGCAGGAAATGGAAGAACGTCCGGATTTAGTCTCTATTGGATCTTGTGTTTTACTTGTGCTTCTTCATGGGAATGATTTGTGTACACTCAATCTAGGAGACAGTAGAGCAGTGCTGGCAACATGCAGTAACGGAATGAGCGGGAATGAGAGGTTGAAAGCTATTCAACTTACTGATAGTCATACTGTTGACAATGAAGCTGAAAGAGCTCAACTTCTTGCCGATCATCCCGATGATCCTAAGACCATTGTATCAGGGAGAGTGAAAGGAAAGTTGAAGGTTACGCGCGCATTTGGAGTTGGCTACTTGAAAAAGGTTGGTATCTTTTTAAAATTTTAGCCATCTCAGATAATAATGATATATATGCATTTTACTCCTATATATGTATCCAAGAAGTATCCTAGTTTTTTTCTAAAAACTTTTAAAAGGTGTTGAGCGATACATTTGGGATACCTCTTAGATACTTTGGGATATAGCTTAAAAAATTTGAGCCTTGTTCTTATATATGTTGTGAGCACAATTGGTGTGCATACAAACAGATTGATTAAGTATCTTGTTGTAAATTGCAACCTCATTTGCATATGTAGTCAGTAATAAAAAAATATCAACGTCCTTTTACTTACATTATGCATTTATGTGAAATATGTTTTTTTTATTAATTTATAATTCAGTGTTGATATATCTAGACAACATCGTATCTTTTGGTTTTAAGAATTTCCCATATCCCCATATCCGTGTTATATTATATACCATGTCAAATCAAGTGTATGGGCTCCATAGAAAAATAGTTACTTAAAATTTATACCAATATTCAAGCTACTAATGGTGATTGGTGAGTAGATGGAAAGAGTGTCATGCATTTTCTGAGTTTTTGTTGGTCTATAAATCCAATTATTGCGAAGAGTATAATATTCTTCATATCAAACAAATAACTTTGATTTTTTCTCATGCAGAAAATTCTGAATGAAGCATTAATGGGAATCCTTCGAGTACGTGATCTTAAGAGTCCGCCATATGTTTCGACCGAGCCATCACTGAACGTGCATAAAATCTCTACTTCTGATCAATTTGTTATAGTTGCGAGTGATGGTTTATTTGACTTCTTCTGCAACGAGGAAGCAGTGAATCTAGTGGAGTCTTATATCTTGACCAATCCTCATGGTGATCCAGCTAAATTTCTCATTGAAGAATTAGTAGAAAAAGCAGCTAATTCTGCAGGTTGTTTTCTGAGATCCCATGCTAAATTTATAAATAGATACTTGTGTTTTTATTATCGGTTAGTTAACCTGATCGATTCTCTTACATTACAGGTTTTAGCACGGAGGAGTTGATGAATATTCCGGCTGGGAGGAGGAGAAAGTATCATGATGATGTCACTGTAATGGTAATCATCCTTGGTATGAATAAACGGACTTCAAAGGCGTCAATTTGTATCTAAACATTGACCAAAGAAAATTTGCATGTGAAGCTTTTGAATGGATACCTTGGTCAAGTAGTGTTTTCTAGATAGTTATGATATTCAAAGGTTGTACATATGAAAATTTTGAACTTAGAATTATTCGTTCCTTTTATATTCAAAGATTTTGCTTTACAGATTTTGGTTAATCCGTTAATTTCTTGCCATAATCCGTTAATTCTGATTTTGAGAATTTTTTGTCGATGATAATCAAGCTCTTAACTGCTTGGACAAAAAAGCACTTATGACTATTTCTAAACTTAAATCCGTTAATGATTGCCCATGTGTAATGCTATTCACAAGTCAAAGAATAAGTGATAATCTAGATTGAGGGTTGGATAGCTCAACTAATTTGAGTTAAGGTATAAGAATTTTGAGACTCTGGGTTCAAACATGGACAAAGGAGGAAAAAAAGAAGTAATAATCAACCTTTATTTATTTATTTTTCAAAGAAAAAACATAGATAAAGAAAATCAACCTTTATTTATCAGATTTGTAATCCATACATTCTTCCAGTATAAATCACTTCCTAACTACAGAATTTCTTAGTGAAAAAATCTACAACCTTTCAAACCTTTTATCAGATTTCTCAAACTCTGGTTTTCAATCCTCTAAATTTACTACCTTATTATCGTGTTCTGCTATATCACATTCAAGATTGGATAAAAAGATTGAAATTTTTTTTACAAAGTCTTCAACATTGCAAAAAAAAAAAAACTATAAAACATAAAAATCACATAAATATTGCATCCAACTCGACCAGTTCCTTAAAACCTCATAGCAGAGTGCTGCTGTTTGATTCAGGAAAAGTAATAATTCTTTTGAACCTTATATTTTTTTTCAAGGAATTGAAAATTACAAATAAAGGCACTATACTCAATAAAGAGTAAGACCATAACATTACTAAAAAAATTTTTAGCTTCAGTCGAAAGCCTACACAAAAAGGAAATATCGAAGCAAAGAATGCACATTTTTAGTGTTATAATATTTTGGTTGATGCAAAAAACTTCCATGACAATCATGCCCAATAGTCTTATAATCTTCTTTTTATAAACCACTTTAATTTATGTGAATCAAATCTCTCTTTACTAATAATATATCTCTAACTGTGAAGCTTTTCAAATAGAGTCTCTAGTTTTAAGGTTTAAAGTTTAGAATATGAATTACTTTTCACTGAGATTTAAATGGCCCCAATATAAAGTGCTTTTAATAAATTCCAACTTTTTCCCCACAAGAATAGTCCTGCCACATTTAAATGTCCCAAAAAAAGACCAAAATTCAATCACAAATGTTGTCTTTTTTTTTGCCTACTGTCTTGTATATTAATATACATTTGCTTACTCACAAAGTGTGCTTCAAATTAGACCCTCCACCATTTTTTCTTTCCCTTTACCCTCATTCAGATTTAAAATACTCTAGTTCTTAATAAACAAGTATAAGCAAATGCCCCCATTTTGTTTATCACATTTTTAGTCCTTGTATTGCTTCTTTTCTTTTCTGAAACAACTTTTCTAAAAAAATTGCCTTTTCCACATGCTAATTTTTAACTGGTTTATCTTGAATATTAATTACCTTTTGCAAAATGATTTTGCACATTAAAATTTGAATGTCATTTAGGATGTGTCTTTTTTGTGCATACTTTTTATAAGCAAGTTGCATAAGATAAAAAGTGAAAGATAAAGGTATACACTTATAGTATCACATACAACATCTATATTTTAATGTTCAAATAATGAAAGTTTACGTGTTTTCCTTCTAAATAGAGATAATTTCCTTCTAAATAGATTCACTTGTATTCAAATTTCGTGTGTTTCTTTTTTTTTTTTTTATATATATATAACAATTTGAATAAATTAGTTGATATGATGATATCTAACATACACACACCAATTCTCTCATGACAAATTTATGTAAAACTTTTAACATAATTTAGATATATTTCTCTCAAAGGTGCACATTTAGTCCATGATTTACTATTAGATCCATAACAAAAAACAAAGCTAAAATATAACATTTCAGCTTTGAGATGCCTAAAGTACAAAAACAGCCCTTATAAGGCTTACAGGACCAAAGAGAGTACAATGTATATGCCTTGTAAAACAGCCCTTAAACCTATCACTGCAAAACTACCTAGGAGTGTCTTCTTGGACCAAAAAACCAAAACAAAAGTGAAACATTTTCTTCACAATCCTCACATAATGGAACATCCATTAGCATTTTCATCGCTAAATAACTCAAAAGGAACCAACGGTCCAGATTGAACCTGATAAGTACCATATTGATCTACAAAGCTAGGAGGACACGTGTAGGGTGAAGATGGAACATAACAAGAAGGATCACCAACTCTTCCCATAGGATACAATCTATTGTAAGCTGATGACATATAAACCATTGGAGGGTAATAACTAGTTTCTGATGGATACAAGATTGATTGCTGACGTGTAGGGCTGAGATTCCCATGGTGGGCCATAGTCTGATCAAGATTCTGGAATTGGAATCCACTGTGTGCTGGTCCACTCTTAGCTACTGTAATCAAACCATCACTTCCATTGGCATTTCCATTTCCATTTCCACTACACCCATCTTTCTTTTTCTTCTTATTATTATCAGAACCACCTCCACCACTCACCGGAGGAACATGGTTACCGGCCGGTGACTTTTCCGGCGACTCTCCGGGCCCAGTTTTTGACTTTTTGTTCTTGTTTTTACCTTCATTTTCACACTTGGTAACACTTTCAGTTCCCTTGTTTTGCAAGCTTTGTGCTTCTTTTGGTTCATTCTGATCCTTCTTCTTCTTCTTCTTCTCTTTGCCGGAGTTTTTTCCCTTCCCGTCAAGATTCTCCGGCCAAATCTCAGCGTACTTTCCAGCTTTGACCAGCTTCCTTAAAAGGGTCTCAACACCAACATTTCCAGTTACTGTTACTTTTTGTTGTTGTGAATCAATTGTTGCAGTGAAAACACCTTCATAGTTTTGCATGGTAAAAGAAGAAAGAAGAATGCTTAGTAAAAAAGATTTGAAATTTGAAGCAAGTTTCTCTTTTTATTAGTAGCTAGTAACAGTAAAAGTACCATCAATGCGCTTCAAAACTTTCTTTACTTTCTTTCTGCATCCTTCACAGTGGATAGAAACTTTCAAGAACCATGTCTGAAAATATCATAAGAGAAAGAAAACAAGGTTAGAAGAGGAAAAACCTAAGTGCATGTTCCACTATAAAGCATAAATGTGTGTGTAACATTTCATAAGGGTGTGATTTAGAATTAGTATACCTGATACTTGAAAGATTCCGAAGAGGGTTTTGCTTTTGCATCCATTAGAGAGAGGGAAGTGGAATTGAAGGGATTGAAGAGTTGAAAGCAGAGAAGGAAAAATAAAGAGTGAGTGAATGTGGGGGCTTAATGAGAAAAGAAGAGAAAATGCCAAGAATGTACTTGGGAGGATATGCACTCTCACTCTGTGGGGGAACAAAGTGAACAGCCAAGGATTGAAGTATAATGTGACAATGACATAAGGGCACTACGCAACCCAGGTTGATTTGGTGGTATTGACTTGGGACCTGAGAATGTGCTCCTCTTGGAGGTCTCAGATTCGATTCTTTCTAGCGTCAATTTAGGCGGGCTAATTTATCTTCTTAAATAAAATAAAAAAAAGACATAAGGGCACTACGCCGCTTCATTATTTTCCCATTCAATTCAATTCAATATCACTCTTCTAGTAATAGTTTTACTTTTTACCTTGCTTAATTTTTCTTTTACTCACTAGGTTAATGTTTTGGGTATAAATTTGCACAATACAATTTACAACATTAGTATTTAACAATATAAATTATATATCTTTTTTTTAAGGAAATAAATTATATATCCTTTTAACAATTTCATATAAATTAAGAAATAAAGTTAACGTTGTACTCCTCTGTACCATGATAATTAAATTTTTTTTCATTTCATGCGTATTAAGAAAAAATGTATAAATAAAAGAGAAGGAAAAATAGTTTTAAATGCTTTGTCAAGGAGGGAAAAAATTCTCTTCAATGACTTCACCTCCAATGAAAATCTAAACCATTGAATGTGTTCTCTATCTTGTTTTTAATATTAAATTCTTTTTTCTAATATTAATTATTTTTCTTTGAATAAAGGCAAACTAGTTCCCTTTATAATTTCCACAGATACGCATGGATTAACATTTAGTTCCATAACAGGGCCGACCTAAGGGGGCTGTCACTAAAGCAAGGGCTTTAAGCTCCGTATTAGGCATCATATTTTTATCTTTGAAAATATTTTCGTACGTCAAATTTTGTAAACATGTTCACTCGAAGTTCAATGCTAGGTATTTTATTGGTTATTTGAACCTTAAATTCTTTTTGCCTTCAGATTCCTATCAATCGAATTCAATGTCGATTGTTCTAAATATATTAAGACAAGTAGTGTGTAATTAAAATTTGTAAAAGTAAAAAATTAATTTATATTTGTATAATTTCAATATTATTTTGTTATTTTATGATCTCTTACAATTGGTAAATAATGTCTATATTAAATATTATTTTCAACACGAACACGCACGCGTGCTTGTGCGTGCGCGCACACACAAATATATATATATAGACACACGTGTGTGTGTGTGTGGAGGCAATACAATCATGTAGAATTCAACCAAAAATCAAGTATCAAGGTGTGGTAGTGCTGGAAATTTTGAGAAATTGGAACTTTGAGTGTAATTGTTCTTGAATGTATGATTTAGGGTATCTCTGTCACCCCTAATTTCCCCATGGTTGCTGGCTTCTACTTGAGAATAGGAATAGAACTTTATTTTTTTTTAAGGGAATAGAACTTAATAAATTGATTAAATTAATATGCTATATTTATTATTATAAAAAGATATGATTGGCCGGTCAAAAAAGAGAATATGAGTAGACTTTTAATTAATTAAAAAAAATAAATCAGTAGCGTCATGTTAACTTGTGCCCTTAGGGCACATGTTAAACATTAAATTTCTTATCACTAATGGTAAATATTAAATTTTTTAAACAATAAATTAACATAATTTTTGATACGTAATTTCTATTAATGGAATCCTTAACACGTGTCTACGGGCACAAATTAATATTTCCCTAACGGGTATAAATGAAGGCGGCATTTCAAGTGGAAAAGGTGAAAATCTTCCCATGATGGACCACATGTGATTATGGGTTAGATTTTGAGGTTGTATTAAATTTTATCATACATCTCCCACACCACAACACTTTTCTCTTTCTTCTCTCCCTCGTTGCTCCTTCCACCCCCACAACATCATCAACCTCAAACATGATCTCTGGGTTTATATTTCACTATTTTTTCCTCATTGATTCCAGACATTTCTGGAAGAACCACTACTTCAAGCATTTCAATCAATTCATTCTTCGGTCCATGCACATAACCATTTGCTTTTGTCTCCATTACTCATATATATATATATATAAAAGGTCGCCCACTAACGAGTTTTTTTTTTAACAAATCAAAATGATATATATATATTACTAAACCAACGGTATTTCCCTCCGCACAAGGTGTGCAAAGAAGGAACACCGACAAGTATTTAGAGAGTTAAGGTACAAAACACAAAGCACTAGCAAAAAATAAAATTACATAATAACATCCATACAAAGAATAAGATGTTTCCACCAATCATGGTAATCATAAGCTAAAGCCACCTGTTTCGATCTCAACCAAAGGAATGAATAGCGTTTAACTTTTTTAATGAGAGTAGAAGGAGAGGAAACCGTATTTTGGAAATCCCGGTTATTCCTTTCCTTCCAAAGCACCCAAATAGTGGTAAACCAAATAGTCCAGAAGAAATAATGAGTAGAGAACGACATACCCACTAACGGAGTTGATTATAACAAAAGAGAATATACACTCACAATGTGACAAACCAAAGTTTGGTTTTTAGCTGATAAAATACTCATATTTATTTAGTGTGTAACATACATCAAATAGAATTACTTTCAATTGAGGGAACTTATGAATATAGCAAAAGAGGATATACTGTCACAATGTAACAAACCAAAGTTTGATTTCTAGCTGACAAAGTACTCATATTTATTTAGTGTCTAACATACATCATATAGAATTACTTTCAATTGAGGGAACTTATGAATTTTTTTGTTAATTTTGCCTTATTCTCTCTAAACGCACTTAAAAGACTTCTATTTAAATTTCTCTTTAAGCCTAAAAATACATTGGGTCGGCCATGTTCCTTAATTGTATCATCCATTTCCGTGTAGTCCAAACCCATTTTGTTTGGTTTGTATCTATGAAGCCCGGATACTCCAAAATGGAGACGTACTCGTATCGGATACCGATACTCCACGGATACTCGCGGATACGCACCCACGAAGTATCAGAATTAATTATTTAAATTTTTAAAAAATATTTTAACGGATACTTATACAATACTCCACAGAGACACAATGATACTTGTAAGATACTTCACACATACGTATCCTACAAAGAGATGATTAGTAAAAAAGTGAGACAATGTTGTAAACATTCAGTAGAGATGTATATGATTCAATTTTAGATATTCATACCTAAAATTGTTTCTCGATGAACCACTTAAAATTATACTTCTTGTGGATGAAAGTAACGAGAGAGAGGTGATTTAGTTAATCAACATTAAATAAAATTTGTGTTAAGTACTTTTAAGTAATGTTTATTTTCTTGAAGTATTTTACATACATATAAGTTTTAGTATAAATTTTTTGTTAACGTATCTTAACCGTATCGTATCCTAAATTTTGAAAAATTTACGTATTCGCGTACATGTATCGTATCGTATCTGCACTCGTATCTGTATCCGGGCTTCATAGGTTTGTATAGATGTACTTGTCTTTTGTTTCATTTTCTAGCTAGGAGAAAGTCTTGCTTAGGGACAAACTCAAATGCAAAATGTTTGGGTACACACACATAAGTGTTTATTTTTTTAAAGATAAATTGGTTTAATGATTTTGAATGATATAACTAATTTATTTATCATTTGATTTTTTTCATTGTTGTGTGTGCCTAAATAATTTTATTTTGTTTGTATCTTTATAAGACTTCCTCTCCAGCTAGATATTAGTATATTGTTGTAGGAAGGTATTTGTCATTGCCCTGAAAAAGATTCTTCCATTGTGTTGGAGTAACTTTGTGAACTAGATTAGTTGACACTTGTATCATATTTATCATGAATGTTAATAATAGTATACTTTGTCGAAGATTTTTCAATTGAAAAATGATAGTATCTCAGTCAGTTGGATGTGATAGTAGTGTAGAAAATAAAGATGAACAAATAAAGAGAAAATATGAAAAACGTGTGAATGATAATAAATAAATAAATAAATACTCCATCCGTTACTAATTATATGCAAATTTAAATTTTTAGTTTCATTCAATCAATGATATATGATTTATATTATGAACTATATACATCATTAATTAAATTAACCAAAAAAATAAATTTACTTATAATCAGAAAGAAACGGAGGAAGTACAAAAGAGATAGACAAAAGAGTGAAAAAGTACTCTTCCTTAACATTTATTTGAAGTTATTGAAGTCAAGGATATGCTATTCATAATTTTATAGATAACGTGCTAGGTTGGATTAGTATTAAGTTATGTGTGCAGTTTGCTTTCAGAAATTTCTTGCACGAACAAACACATGAGAACAAATTTTCCGGACTTTGACTGTTTGAATTTGACCATATCCTTCCCTATTTGTTAAACCATTTTATTTTATTTTGCAGAGATAAAAAATAATTTAATAAAAAAGATTAGAATCATATAGAAAAAAATAATAATTTGGTGCGAATTAGTTAAAAAATATTTGACGGCGAACTCTCTAATAACCCTATAATATTATTGGATATCGTATTCAAGATTCAATCATTTTTTTTTAAAAAAGATCAAGATTCAATCATTTAATGTCATATTATTTTTTAATTATTGAAAATTGGAAATTACCGATGTGTTAATTCCTCAAGAACAATTTCATCAATTAAATTGGCCAAATAAAAGTATGACAACTTTTTATAAATTAAGAGTGTTTTGAAATTTTTCAGTGTAAGAAGTATTCACTGATTCCTTGATTTTTTTTTTTGAGGTCATATTAATAAGTGTCTTTATCACACTTGTTAATAAAATTTTAAAATAATAATTTTTGGAAATTTTCAAAAATTAAAAGTAAATTATTTTTATTGGAAAAAATATTTTTAAATTTTTAAAAGTTCAATACGCATTTTCTATGAAAATAATAATATGTTCGTTTTCTTAACTTTTTCTATGAAAATAATAATATGTTTGTTTTCTTAACTTATTGTCTTAAGACACTCATTAACATTTTATTTAGTGTTTTCCTTTTAAAAATTATGGGTGATCATATTTAATGGAGTCTTCCCTCTAGGCTCTAGAGCACATCTTTTCTACTAGTTCATAAGACTTGAATGTAATGTCCTGGTTTAGATGTATAGCTCTAACTCTACTTGGACCAACTTACCATTGAAATATTAACTTAATGATTTACTTTTCTGTGACCAGAAATTAATTTGACATTTTCAAATTAGTATGTTAGTTAATTAACTGGTAGTATTAGTTGTAAAACTTGTCCTTTTTACTCTATTTTGAGAAGGCGTGAGAGAGGCAATAAACGTAGAGAAAATAAAAAGAGCCAAAACTGAGAGGGTAAAGAGGAAATAAATATTTGCCATACACAACAAATTAATCAGAAGTAAGTAATAAATTAATAGGGGCCCCTTGATTGCTTTATGGTTTGAACAAAAATCAGTCCATTTCACTATATTTAATGTTAGAAAAGAAAGGACAAGTCTATTCTCAAGATTTAATTTAATTAACTGCAACAAAATCTAGGGAAGAAAAATGTCCAATCTGAATTCAATCTATTGCAGTAGCTGGTGAAATGGTGAAAGATGTATACCAAATTTTGCATAACCCCCTTCAACATAACATTGGTTGAAGTTTTATTCATGGTGAGTTTGTTTCAGCTTTAAAAAAAATAGATTTTGTGTCAAAAGAATTTAGAGATTTTTTCTTTAGAGATAAATCTTAAGTTATTTATGTTTGCCTACTAACCATAAAAATCCATTTAAAAAAAAATTAGTTCTAACATGCACACGTGTTATCTCCTTGTTGAAAAAATAGATTTTGAGAAAAAAATAACCCTAATAACTTTTCATTTTAGGGTCAAAATAATTTTTTTTGATAAAATGATTTTTCTAAAAATCTTAAACAAACACTTAAAAATGAAAAAATTGATTTTTTTAAAGAAAAAAATTGATTTTTTTTTTGAAAAAATCTGAAACTAACCCTCAATTCGATCTCTAGTGTCTTTATGCCAGCATCACGTCATGTATTTTCACCTGAGAGTGACATTTAAAACTCAACCTTCAAGCAATCTACTACTTTGAGGGTCAATTTGAATAGATAGGCTTTGGGTTTGAAGCATCATGATATCAATAATTCATTTTTAGTAGTAAATATCTAAATTAATATGACTGATTTGATCTTAAAGAAACTCGAATATAGGTCAAATTTGTTCCTTATAGAGAATAAAATGGAGTAAATAGGCAATTTCTCCTTCGAAATTGTAAGTTTCATCAATTATCCTCCTAAAATTAACAAAACTTCAATTATCCCCCTGAAATTGCATAACGTTAATCAATTTACCCCATCCATCAAATTTTTCTGTTAACTGTTTAGGTTATGATCAAATATCCCCCCAAAATTTTGCACTTATGCCTCCTAAACTTAAAAATTTATATTTTTTTCCTTACCAAAAATCATACATTCAATTCTTCTAGTATATTGTACCTATTGTCATCAAAATTCTATTCACAAGAACATGAATGAATATATGCCAAAGAAATAATGGTTTTGTCATGTGAAGCATTTTCATTCATATTTCATATTTATCAACAAGGAGCAAGATAATTTTTTAACAAAGAAGGTAAAACTAAAAACCAAACATTAAAAAGATATCAAGCTGTTGAAATAAACCAAGACAAGAATGCCATAGCAGCAGAAAATTAATATCTATCACATAACTTTGTAGGACAATGTGATCTACCGGCTTCATGCAGAAGATCTGTGACACAATCTATTTAACATGTTGCAGCTAATAGATATGCCATTTCCTGCATTATAAAAATTATATCATTAATTAAGTTGTAAATTCACAAACCCAAGCATTGTTTCTTCTTCCTTCTGCAGATATTAACCTATGAATTTTCTTTATGGACACACAATTATCAAAGACTTGTGTACTTTATGACTGCATACTCTAACATAATTACCAACTTGTGTAAAAAAAGTCTTCTATATATTATATATTTAAAACACGAGAGTAACGTACCTTCCATAAAGATTTATATGACCAATAGCTGCATAAACATACATTCCATAAAGATTTATATGATCAATAGTTGTTAATAGTTTACCTTTAATATCTTTTGAGTCAATGATAAAAAATAAAAATAAAAAATTAAGTTCAGGGGGCATTTTGCACATAAGTGTAAAATTTCAGGGGGATATTTGATCATAACCGTAAACAGTTAACAGAAAAATTTGACAGATGGGGTAAATTGATTAACGTTATGCAATTTCAGAGGGGTAATTGAAGTTTTGTTAATTTCAGGGGGGTAATTGACGAAACTTACAATTTCAGGGGGGAAATTGCCTATAAAATGTTTTGTAATTATTTTAAAAATGACCTTTTTTTTTACATGCAATTTTGTACGATTTGGACATGCATTTGAGATTCGTAATGATCAAATTCTTTTATTTACTTGGGTCTTGTTGGATCAATTTTCAGAATATATTTAGAAAATTGCAATGATTTTTTTTTTGAAGAGGCTAAAATGAAATATATTACCACATAAAAGCGTTATTCCCAGCACAAGGGGTGCCAAGGAAAAACAACAAAGTCTGAACAATAATTACAAAGGGAAACAAAAACAGGAAAAGATGGACAAAAGGAAAGAAACTAAAAAGAGAGTTTTTCTATCATGTGCAAATTTGCACATGTTAAAAAGTTCAAAATATAAGTTTTTATTTTTTTGAAGGGTAGTAAGTTTCTATTATAATTTGTGTATTTTATATTAAATATATAATTTTTTAATAAATAATTATTGTTTTTCAATTAAAAGTTTCTACTTTTAGAAACCATTTGATGGTTAAGAAATGATAGAGACAAAATATGATATGAAGTTGTATTAAGTCAAGATATGATATGGACATAATAAATATTAATCATATCACATGTTTGATGGACACCTGATATCAAACATGATATTATTTTATCATAATTAAATGACAAAATTACTTTCGTAATTAATTAAATATTTTAAAAACTAAAGAGAATTAATTATAATAACAAACACATGACATCATTTTTTCAAAAAAAAAAAAACATGACATCATTATATTTAAAAAGACAAATTATTTTCAAAGCGGGCAGGATATCATATGATAATAAAAAAGGATGATTTTCTTATCCCATCGAGATAGTTTGTTACTCGTCTTATACTTAGGATTAGAGGTGTCAATAGAGCCTCAAATTTCAAAGTCCACTCAAAAAAGCCCCCACCAAGACCACTAAATTAAAGCCTCCTAATTCCCAAAATTATTTGGGGCTAAGTCCACTATAAAATTTATTTGTTTGTGGGCCTAAAAAAGCCTCATATTAATTATTTCAAAAAAAGAATTTGGTAAAAAAAAAGTTTTTTTTTACGGTAAACAAAAAGTTTTTTTTCGGTAAAAAAATGTATATAGAAATTTTGGGGCTTGGGGCCTTTTGATTTTTTCATTTGTGGGCTTGCATAAATGTGAGCCTTTTAATCTTGTGAATTTTCAAGCCCCTTACTATGTGGGCTGGGGCCAAA
>Ga0315913_1003896_pt1 | contig 17989 bp, 7 predicted proteins | sample MpolsnodulesMG_FD_207736 | JGI IMG/M metagenome (GOLD analysis project Ga0315913, IMG submission 207736) | Medicago polymorpha root nodule microbial communities from Los Angeles, California, United States - small nodules | ecosystem: Host-associated > Plants > Roots > Nodule | place: USA... | reverse complement strand
TTGACCCCTAATTTTATTTTTCAAATTTGGCCTAAAAAATTTGATATTTATAAAAGTTACCCAAAAATGATGACAATATTTTTTTTATTACTCCATTCAAACAATAATATTTAGGAATGAAAACAATTTAATTGAATCATTTGAGTTATCTAGGATTATAAATTCTTCAAAATTTCTCAATCACCCCATCCAAACACACTCTTAGAGTCTTCCGCTCGCAATGCATTCAACTGTTTGAAAATTGATTATTTTTCTACAAAGAATTCATAATTTATTTTCTTTTTCACTTCTTAACAAGTGCAATCCAATAGAAAATTACTATATGATTTAATTTTTTGTGTAAAAGAATGAAAAAGAGTTTACTAGTATCTAAATCTATATTCTATCTAAACATTTTGAAAAGAAAATCACTTTGATAATCACAAGTTCTCGTTGATTCGATTCTCTTTACTAAAAATATATACCTTGAATTTGTGGATGCCTCAATATGTGTTGCACTCATTCGTCAAGCAAAAATAAGCCAAAAACCAATGTATTTCACAAGCAAAACACTGCAAAGGTCCTGAAATACATTGTTAGAGGATGGAAAAGGTCGTGCTCACCTAATTTATGGCGGCTAGAAGACTTCGACAATACTTCTTAGCCCATATGATCACTGTATGAATATATCATCCTATAAGGCAAATCCCTTTTCAACCAAATATGGGAAGAATAATGATGAAATGTTCACTTGAACTATAAGAATTTTACATCAATTTGAAGTCAATAAGGCTTTAAAAGAACAAATGCTCGTAGTAGAAATGACCGCTATGCTACGACCATACTTCCTCACACTTATGGATATAAAGTCCTTACTACGGATCACACAATAACGACTTAAGGGGCAACTAAGCTAGACTCATGAAAAGCCCTTGCTTGACGATCCTCTATCGAACAAGCACTCAATTGTAAGATGGCCCAAATATGTCCTCTTGATTTGCGTATAATGGCCTGAACAAAGGCCAAAACATATGGCTTACACTGACCCATCATCCTTAAACGAACTAAAAATAAAAGATCCCTTGGATTTGTAGCATCCCCGATGATTCACATACAACAATGTTGACGGCTACAATCATTGACACCCATCGACTATAATTACCCGCCAACGGCTACTTCGATAGCCATACCGCCTATTGTGTAAAAAGGTCATTGGCCTATAACTCATGGTACACACAATTTATCATTTAACTTATCATTATTTTCTCTCTTGCTGGCTTGAACGTAAGAGTGGTTGTGGATACTTCTCTGAACTCGCATCTCTGCTATTTGTCGGATGCCATCATTTTGATCAGAACATATCAAAAGTAAAAAATGTAAGAAATCTCTGATTTTGATTTTCTCTAGTGTCAATAATTTATGTGGCGGGTAAGTTCATAAAGAATTATGCTCCAACTTCAATCGAACCTCTTGTTAATGATGATGAGATTGGTTTTCAGATTAGTCGGTATTTTGACTAGATACCAAGTTTTAAAAAATGTGAAAAAATATTAAAAAAAAAAGGAAAAGAATATTTGAAAATAATCTTATAGAACTCAACCAGTAAACATGATACTATACTAAAACAGTTGAAAAAATAATTATTGTGGTCAAAAATAGAAAAGCAACGGGAAGAGAATATGTGCAGCATGGAATAGAATGAATGTGCGGTGTTAATTGCTCCAGTCTTAACGGATCCATCATCCATGTACTTTCTGCTGTGGCCTTAAGAGATTTTACTACACACAATACAAATAAGGCACCACAAACACAGGTAAACGCGTGCAGGTAATATATATCTTTTCGTGTACATATCTGTGTATAAGGGACTTACATGTCTTTGGTTTATTTTATGGCAAAAATTGATTAGGATTATATTGATTGTTGTCAAATTAACTTTAGTAAAAATTATATTTACGTTAAAATAATTTATTATGTTTAAATATATTTATATAAAAATGAGTTAGCTAGACAGTAAAATCTAGTAGTGTAAATTGTTTTCGTGAGCACACTCAATTGTGGAAATATGTAAAGATCGAAGTTCAAACTCTTGATTCTTCACTTATTCATACTTTTATATTAATTCAAACACCTTACACATCTGAGTTATATTTTATATGATATCGAATATAGTTTCTAACTTTTACCACATTATTTTTTATCTTTAATTGATTATAACATTATAATTTCAAATGTGTGAGATACAATATTCTATTTTAAATGTCTAAATAACAGTCAACTCTTTTATAATCATAACCTCAAATAAATTTTATTTAGACACATGTATAACGGATAAAATTTTAAAAAAATAATAATTTGTTCTCATCACTTAATATAATCTTTTAAATTTTTGTTATTTATTACCCATGTGTGTTGCCAAATAAAATTTATTTGGAGTTATGATTATGGAAAGTTAGTCCAACACATCTCAAATCCAATAGCTGTACACAGTGTACACTATTCTGTCCAGTGAAGTTGTTGTAGAAGATCCAATTTATTGTATCATAAATATCCCTGCAATATTTCATTTGCAATTGTACACCATGTCTCATCCCAATAATGATGCCTTTTTTTCTTTCTCTGTGTTACTGTCTCTATTACAACAATTTCTATCAGGCAGCTTTTCATTAAAATCCTCTGCTACTGATGTTTCTCACAGCTTCAATTCGTGTGAAAATTTCTTCCTTCTGGGTGGGTGGGACCCATAAACATAAGAAATAGAAGAAAGAACATTGGAGACATGTTTTATCAAGCATGCACCAGCATATCCCGGTTCAGATATCTTTTCAGGATACGCTCTCTACGGATTCTTCTATAAATCTAATTGCCACATTCTTTTCTACTCTACTATACTAATAATACTATAGATAAATAAATAAATTTTGATATTATTAGATTAAATTATTATTCAAATTAATAAAAATATAAAATGTATTGTACTTGCAATGTGGTAGATGATTGTATTATGCAGTGGTTTTAAGTTGACCTCCTGACCTGACACCCATTTCAATTTTAAGTTACGTGAGAAGCAAAATCAAATTTAGTTTCTCATTTACTTACCATAAACTCATACTCTTTAATCTTGCTTGTGAATGCTGAATTATTTATTATAATAAACTTATAAAACACATGTCTTTGTTCTTATTCTTTTAATTACAAAAAAAATATATCCTCTTTTACGTTTGCCAGCCTTCACGTCCAACTACCCAAGTAACCATCCATCCATGAGATGATCCAACTACCATTCTATTCTTTTGTACTACTCAGCTATATATGTCCCTTATTACTTTCTCTAGTTTTATATATAAGCAACAAAAATAATTACATGTTAGATTTTAGAAGGTCTAAGTTCGGTCTGCCAAACAATTGAACGTCTCAGTCTGATTTGTAGTTTATTATAAAACATCTACAATAAATATGTTCAATTTTATGTACTTAAATGAGTATCAATGTGGATATTTAATAGGTTTTTATTTGCGTGTTTGAGTTTTCAATAACTATTATTATTTCGTTTATCTGACAAAAAGAAAAGAAATCAACCATTTTGCAGATTGGTTCAAACTCATTTGAATTATGGTTAGGTTTGGTTGAGGTTAAATCGGTTGAACCATACATATAGTTGTTTTAATAAGTTTTCTATTTCTTTATTAGTTATCCAGCCGTAGTTTTTTTTTTTTTTTTACAAAAATTGAAACTGTAGTTGACACTTGACATTATTCAAATAATTGCACGTGACACAAAAGTCTTGCCAATCTGATTTTCAAAACATTCATTTAAATCAAATTAAAGCAATTAAATTTTCACGGTAATGGTCATTGCAGTTTGATCTAATAAGATCGGCCAGATTCAATTCTCACAATAGTGATTTCAATATTATCACTAATAGTTGTCTAATTGTCTATCACAGCTACATTATAATTACATCATCTTACATTCTCATAATGAATACTTCATAATTGAGATAGCGTAGAAGAATAGGTTTGGTCCACATGCATGCGGGCATTTCCATTAATTAATAAAGAGTAAATTACACTTTTCATTACTCAAAGATATTTGAATTACACTTCTATTCCTCTTATATTAAAATATACACTCCCCTCCTCCCTTATTCAAAATATATTATAAAACTTTTCACTCATCTCCCCTAAGAGATACTTGAATTACATTTCACTCTCCTCTTATGTTAAAATCTACACTTTACTCCCTCAATATATTTTTTATTTTATTTCTAATAATCTAGCAAAAAATAAATCTAACACACTTCTAAAAAATAGTATTGCGGGTCTATTTAGATATAATCAAAATTTGAATACATATTTTTGCTATTTTTTATTCACAATTTCATTAACATGTAGTTTTAAACCCTATTATAAAATATGAAACAACCCAAAATAAAATTAAAATATGTGAAAAATTACTAAAGATAATAAAACATGGTTATTTAAAAGTTAATTTTATACTCTAAATTATAAAATCAATAGCAAAATATTTAAATTTAATTATCATTGACATTTAAATTATAATGAAATGAATTTATTTTTCTTAAATGATGGTTCAAAATTAGTATATATCATAAAAATATTTTGTATGTTAAAATATATTAAAGTGTAGTGCATATTTAATTATTAAGGGAGGGGATTGTAATTGAAGCATCTTATAAGGGAGGGGAGTATAAATTTTACTTTTCAAGGAAGGGGAGTGTATATTTTAACACAAGAGGGGAGTGAAGTGTAATTCAAGCATCTTTAAGGGGAGAGGGAGTAATCTACTCATTAATAAATTCATAAGTAGTAGAGACAAAATTGGAGACAAGAATATATCGTTCGTATAGATGTCGTTATATGTCAAGTTAGTAAGTAATTTTACAACGGATTGAAATTTTTTATATAATGGAGGAAACAATAAGAGAAATATGTTTGGATTGATCGTGAGATCGTCAGAATTATGGTGAATCAATGTGATTTTGGATGGTTCAAAGGATACATCGTACATATAAATGTCATTATATATGTATATATACGATGTTTTCTTTTCACCTCATTTTCTTAGTTGTGCATTCGTCCTGACATCCATGAAATGATGGGTGGGATCAGAGTCGTTCATATAAAATAGGAGGCTCACTTCTCTTTTTAAAATAGGCCCCAGTAAAATAAAAACGTAATTTTTTGTATAGATAAGCTTCATTAAAAAAATCACTATCAAAACAACTTCTAAACATGAAACGAAATAAAAAAAATTAAGTGAAAGAGAGGTGAAATTTACCAAACGATATCATTTGGATTTGTCACTCCACCGTTGTGGGAAAGGGAAAAACGAATGGTTTATGCGAAAAAAGAAATGATTGTTGTGATTCTTTCAATGAAATAGCTTTTCAAATTGACTGATTAAGTGATTATAAAAATTGACGGTGGTTTGATAGCATCAAATTTATGTCCAGAAAGTAGAACTAAAGTCTAGAAGAAAAAAAACTCATACGTGTACCGAAGAAAGAAAAAGAAGTAACATGTGATTTTTTAATTTAAGTGAGGGGTGGGTATTATACTTAATTTTTTTTAAGGCCCATAGTTTTTAGAGGCACGGCTTGGTTGAGCTCCTTGCGCTCCCCAGAGGTCCGTCCCTGCATGAAATGATGAGTGCGTTGTTGAACCAAGATGAATTTTACAACAATATCTCTAAGATTTAATTGATAACAATGTATAGAAGAAAAATTGAGTACTCTAAAGTTTGTTCAAATGTGATAATTAGAATTAAATTTCGACTCTAAAATTAACCTTCTGGCCCTAAAAGTCAACGATTTGAGCAAAGAAGAACAATTATAATGCTCAAGAGAAGCCGATGGCAACGCTCTGATATGAAGATGATCAACAAAAAGTCAAAGCAATGATAAAATATTCATCAAATTGTTAAGACAAAACTCTAATATGAGTCAATGGTCAACGTTTTGACAAGGAGAATTCATTCGTCCATTTTAAAAGTTTTGATGAATCCATTGATCAGCTCAGATCAACATGAAAAACCACGAAAATTTACCACTTTTCACTAAACAGATTAAATAAATATCTAACCATTTAAAACACATTGCAGCCTTTCTTTTGCTTAAAAAAAAACACATTTTTGAAATATTTCCAAAATCGCTAAAATTTTCATCATGAATCAATTCCAATTTTTCTTCTTCACATTTATGCTCACATTGACGATTAAAAACACTTTAGCAAATAACTTTAAACAACAAAGCAAGAAAAATCACATCCAATTCAATAGGGCTCAACCCCGTGGTAAAAAGAGAGAAAAGGGAGATATAAGAGAGAAATTTTTTAAACAAACTAGACCATCGACCTGTGCTGTAACACCCAAGGCTGATGAGGACGGGGAGTAGTCACCGGTGCACAAGGCACGACAATGAGCGACTCCCGACAGCTTCTAGAGGAACCAAATTACACCGGAATGAGAGGGATCTGAGGCCATGTAGGTATGGGATTACATGGTTGAAGGAAGGCTTATAAGAATTGTTTGGTACTACCTATATCAACAAAATGCATCTTCTTTTTGGTAGCCCATTCCATAAGAACTTCATAGTTAAGCGTGCTTGACTTGGAGTAGCCTTTGGATGGGTGACCTACCGGAAAGTTTTCTAGTAAGCGTGCGAGTGAGGACAAAGCATGCTGAAAAGACTCATGTTGATTTGTGGGGTCAGTCTGCAATCCTGAAAGTCGTTTGGGATGTTACAAATGGTATCAGAGCAGACCTCTCCCAGTACGGTGTGGTTCGGGGACGAACCAAGCAGAAGCTGGTGGGCATGTAACACCCAAGGCTGATGAGGGCGGGGAGTGGTCGCCGGTGCACAAGGCACGACAGTGAGCGGCTCCCGACAGCTTTTAGAGGAACCAAATTACACCGGAATGAGAGGGATCCTGAGGCCGTGTAGGTATGTGACTACATGGTTGAAGGAAGGCTTATAAGAATTGTTTGGTACTACCTATATCAACAAGATGCATCTTCTTTTTGGTAGCTCATTCCATAAGAACTCCATAGTTAAGCGTGCTTGACTTGGAGTAGTCTTTGGATGGGTGACCTACCGGAAATTTCCCGGTAAGCGTGCGAGTGAGGACAAAGCATGCTGAAAAGACTCGTGTTGATTTGTGGGGTCAGTCTGCAATCCTGAAAGTCATCTGGGATGTTACACGTGCTAACACACGAGTCATATGGAAGATAATATTTGACGGTAATAGGTAACAAAATAGTTTAGATGAATGTCATGATTGTCATATAGTATTTCATAATATTAAGAAGCATAGATGTTGGTACTGTACCATAACATAATTTTCCATGATACCGTCCTTGATACCGTAATGTAACATGACAGGTTAAGTATAGCAAGACGGATTAACATTTATAAGTAAAAGATTAAATTAAGTATAGCGAGATGAGTTAGCGGTTATTCCTTTAAAAAAAAACATATAATTCAGAACATAATTTTATTTTACTTTAGATAAACATTAAATGCAAAAGTTTGGAGCGAAAAATTAGGTTAAAATTAGAGATGACATTTTGCATAAATTAAATCTAAGGTTAATATAGTAAAGTCACGCAAAAAATTAGGTTAAATTTAAGGTTAATATTACGTCACAGATTAACATTTAGAAATAAGAGATTCATCGTGCACAGTCTTGCCTTTTATAGATATTGATTGAGTTTGAAAATAAACAAAACTTGATTCACTAGCGGTTCAAGACACACGTTACTAATAATGCTTTATTTTTGTTCTTCGACAATTCTAACCCTCTTAGAATGTTTTAAAACTATATGAACACTCGAAAACCACTACTCACATGACAATCTATTTTCTCGAAAAAATTCTCATTCTAGAATTTCAAAAATATAACGACTCAAAATCTCATTAAAAATGATGTATGAATTCTCTAATTAAATTTAGATGACTTTCAAAGTCCACTCGATTTTTAATCACATACAAATTTATATTGGATTTCACTTCAATTTAGATGACTATCGAAGTCCACTTAATTTTTAATCACGTACAAATTTATATTGGCTTTCACTTAAATTCAAAATTCGTCGCAATGCATAGAAATTAGACAATTCACACAACACAACACAACATAAATATTTCACATATCGTCATGCTTTCACACGTCATATTAAGGATAAACACACAAGAATCATAATCATTTCAAAACAAATAAACACATAAATTCAAAGTAACACCTAATTAAGCTTAAGAGACTGAAAATCATAACACTAGCTAGGGCTAGACTATGAATACAGTGCACGTTTTAAGGGAGGTTGTGCACATTAAATTTTGTCAATGGACAACACATGAAATAGAAAGCTTCTAGACGAACGTAGGGTGCTTTGACCCCCTCAATGAAGGAAACTTACGCACTACCTGCGTAAATAAATAACAGAGTAAGACTAACCATTGTAGGTCATGTTATTTGACGTAGAATTAAAATTTGACTATAAATATTCATTATGTATATTTATTTAGAAGACATATAATCAATCAAACTAAAATTTCTTAGTTCCAAAACTCCAAAAACATCGTATATAACACTATTTGAGATATTTAAAAAACTCATATACGAGGGACAACGTTTCCCCTCAGCACAATCATTTGAAGAAATAAAATAAAAAATAAAAGCTATCAATCGATCCCCAAACTAAATCTTTAGTTGACAACAATTTCTAAACTAATATCATATTAACATTTGTTAGCATGATCACTTATAATTATACGGTAGCTCACAATTACAAACGGCAAGCAAGAGAAAACACTTGTTAGGTCATAGTTTGTATTTTCTTTAACTTTTTTATTATGTTATCGTTGTTGCTGAGGTGGCATCTTTTGTTTGCGTCCTACCTTCTTGGCCATATATACCTCTTCTAGATCCAAAAATAACCAAGCACCCCTACTACCCTAAAATCAAGCTATCTCTGCAACCCCTCCCAACGAAACAAAATCCCACCATTCTGCCAAACAAACTCACTGTTTTAGTCATCACTCCTTTGTGCAATGCGTGGTGCCTGCCTACTAGCTAGCCAGTACTACCTTTGTACTTTTAGTTTACAAGTTTCAGTAAGATTTTTGTCTTTATTTTTTGTATTCCTTCTAGGATCTAGTTTAGTTTTATACATCAAATAAAAAAAGAAGATTTAGTTTCATATTTATCTTTAATCTTTATACTTTTTTTTAGGAAATTTATCTTTATACTTTTATTTTGATTCTTTCAATAAAAGTTACCGAAACCGAGTTGTATAATATTAACTTAAAAATTTTCCTAAATAAAAACAAAGTTAACTTAATAAGTACTAAAGGGTAGTGTCCTTCAAAAAAAGTACTAAAGGGTAGTGATTAAAATTTAAATATGCGTACATAGAAGCATATGAGACAAAATTCTACATATTTTTCTCCAAAATAAATAAATTCTACAAACATTTTTCTTAGAGAAAATTCTCTCTCTCTCTCTCAATGTACGTGTGTGTATATATATTGATGCATTGTATTTATGAAATATATACTTATATTTATTGAATTTACTTATATAAAGTGATGAGTAATTTGTTTCTTTACAGTAATATAGATACAATGTTCCCTGTATCGTTTCAATTTTATCGGATGTCTCCGAAGAGACAATATAGATACAATATTTTCACCACCGTTTAATCATGGCTAATAAATTCTAGAAAAACATGCATATGGTACACAAGAGTATGAGATTGAACCTCTGATACTTGTTTAAAGGGTTAAAATTTCTTAATTATCACTAATTTTAATGCTAGGATACTGTCCATGTTCAAATGCAGAGACTAATCTTTAAAATATTTGAGATCCATTTAAAGTTTGACATTTCCCAACCAAATTTTTTTCATATTCACCGACGAGAGATCGAACCTCGACCAAATGATTAAAAAATCCAATTATATTTGCCATTTGTGCCATATTATGTAACTGATTTATATCTTTTAAATATATTTATAGAAGGAGATATATTTTTTTTATCAGACATGACCTCATAATATAAATGCATAAAAATAAAAATAAATTAGATAACTAATTTAAGTTCTAAATGTCATGCTAACACGTGCTTATGACACATGTTAAAGTTTCCACAACCAGTAAATATTTATTAAAAAAACATTTATCAAAAAGTTTGAAAAATAAATTAACATAATTTTCAATTCATAATTTTCATCTTTAATACCTTAGCCTATGCTCTATGGACACATTTTAATTACGAAATTATTTTATTTAAAAAAAAACTAAGAATAGAATCATAGTAATATTAAACATTCTATATTTGACCAAATTAGAGTTAGATGTTAAATAAAATGAAATATTACTCAGACTACACAAACATGATCTAAATTTTATCTAGCTTACTAATAAAAGCTTAGCCTTGTAATTAATTTTTTTTTTAGGCAGAATAGAAATTAAATTATAATGAAAAAGAAGTACAAAATACGGGGGCAAAATATCTGACCCAGTAAATCACAAAAGTTAAACCATCAAGGGTGATTCAGGCAAATAAGTACAAAGTGATACAAAAAAGATAAACAACCCAAAAATGGCTACTACCACGGACAATCCAATGAGCTGTCGTGTGGACGCAAAACCAAATTGCAAAAAAAAAAAAACACATAGAGTGGATGTTCAAAGCATTAAATAAGAATATGAATCACATGTTAATACAGAAACGATCTAAGTTCCAACAACTCTATTCAAAACGGAGCAAGTTAATTAACGCCCTTTCAAGTCATACCAACCAATGACGAATGGAAGCAGAAAGCACAAAGTTGCCTAGGTCTTGAAACAGAAATCAATTTACAGTCGTAGTCCAGATCGAGGGATGAACAAACGACGAAACTCCATCACTGTCCATCGACAATTCATTAAGCGACAACAACGGATGTAGTCCTGAAGGAACTACAAACGACTACCATCAATGTGGAGCATCTATGGACCTAACCCTTTAGAGCAACATCAGGGAAATCATGTTTTCTCATGACGTCGTAAAATTATTATTAATATCATGTTTTTTTTTTGTGTTCCTTATTTTTAGCTTTTTTAAAAGTGTCCTGCTAACTAGTGGCTCTGGGGCATTGGTTAAGCATACCATAAAAGAGAATTATTACCATAAAAGGAAATTGTTTTTGACTTTATTATAAATTAATTACACAATTTCACTACATTAACTACTATATAATTTCCTTTTTCAAATCCTTAACCAGTGTCCCGGGGACACCGGTTAGTATTTCCCTTTTTAAAAATAGAATTAAAACATCTAAATTTTAAATAATTAAAACAATTACTCCAGTCATTGTATTCTCTATTCTGTGTCATGGATAACATCCAAATAATAATAGACACACTTGATAACTTACAAGGATTATTGAGGATGGATGTATTAGAATTGATTGATACTAGTATTGATGGAGACTGCATCGTAAAAAGCTTTTAGATGAGACAAGTATCCCTGTGCTTTGTCGGTTTCAGAACTCAGATACTCTGTCTGGTCTATGGAAATTAAAGTGAATCCTTTCTCGAAACTTACCACCTTACATAATAAGCAACTTTTTATTACTACTACTATTAGTATGGCTCTTAAGAGGGCCAAAGGCCCAAGCTCTCTCTTATGGTTTTAACCTAATAAAAAAACATTGTTAGTTTATTCAACAAAATATATTAGTTAAATCATATAAAGTTCATTAATTAAATTATTATTATTATTATTATTAAATGTTAACCTTAAACTGATTTTCTTGTAAAACAAAAATATCTTTGAGATTTTAGCATCATTTTATTGTATTTTGATCCAAATATGTTTGTGCAATCTTGAATTTTTAGTTAATTATTAGTGTTTTAATATGCGTGAGAAGGTTTAGTTTGATAGTTACTTGATTCATCACGGGAGTAATTTAAATTCTGGGATTGTTGGAGTTTACTTTTGAGATTTTTTTACAACTTTATCATTTTCTTCCCTTACAACTGATTTAATACAAAATTTCGTTTTTATACTTATTTTTTATGTTATTCTTCCTCTCAATTTAGGAAATTTAAAGCCTAACTTAATTTGAAAAATAAGAGGAATTTGAATGTGCAGAGAAAATATGAAAGAAAATTGCGGCAAAAAAAATGATTATGCACAAAAACGCTTATAGAAAAATACATTTACCCAACAAAACAGTTTTTTTTTTAGGGAAATAAAAAAAAAGTTGAATTGTTTATTTGGATACATCAATCATTTTTACATCATTTTTGTCTCTATTAGACATTTTAAGTTTGATTTTAGTACACCTTATATCTCATCTCATATAGAGGAGTGATATTTGTATCATACACATATTTGGATCACTTATAGCACTTTAGTTCCAATCTTTCTTGAGTTGTTTCAATGATAATATATTTGGGCGTGCTCATTTTTTCCAATTAAAGTTTTATGCTTCTCGTTTTTATCTTTTAGAGGTTTTGCATTGCATTTGGAGCATGTAAAATATCTTTATGAAAGTCACGTAAAATAAGGAAATTCAAAGGTTCATAAAAAAATGCTTGCAAGGAAATTCTATGTTTGAACCTTAACAACTTTGCTCCTTCTACTACTTTAATTGATGGATCTCATTATATTTTTTGTGAAGTTTCGTCCTTCTATGCTTGCTTGCTAGGTTTACAAATTTGCATGTTAAAATGTCTAACTTAATGTTATGTCTGTAAGCCTAATTTGAGTTTTGAAACCATGAAATTAACATGAAGTGTTTAATGTATATTACTACGATTTTACACTTGATTTAAGAATTTTCAACCAAGACTTGAATGTATTTCTTGATAAATGTGATGTCATGCTTTCTAATGTTAACTTAGTTCATAAGAAAGGATCTTATCCCGCTCAAGGAATGCAATGATAGAACAAAGAAGTATTTACAAACGATACAAAACAACACAAACAAAACAAAAAATGGAGTAGCCAGAAGCAAAGTTGACATTTTTCGCTTTCAGTAGCCAAATAGTATGAATAGAAACCTGAACATATTTAAAAAAACCTTCTAAATTTCCAAATTGAATTAATTGATCTGCAAGATATAATGGATTAGCTGATAAAATGCCAACCTATTGTCGAACCAAATACCACATGCTTCAAAGAAAGCGCAGCCAAAGAATAGATGATTGACGCTTTCCTCCATCTCGCAACCACCCACATACAAACCAATATTAGACATAATAACTTCATGTCTAACCAAGTCATCTATAGTAAGTAACTGATTTCGTAACAACTACAAGGAAAAAAGAAAACTTTTAACGGAACTGATTTATTTGAAGAGTATTGCTATTCCACACGAAACGAAACAGACGACCAATTCATTTATTTTTAATAAAAAAGGATAGAATGGGCTTTTTCACACAATACATGGTTTATGTGTAGTGTTTTTTTTTTTTGGGTCAGGTAGCCTAGTGACTAGAATTCACCTTATAAGGTGAATAAATTGGGTGTCTGGGGTTCGAAACCCAACCCCTGCATATAATAACGCATTGTCCTACCAACTGAGCTATGTTCACGGGACGGTTTATGTGTAGTGTTATTCTTGTGTTTCTTGTGTCCAGGCTTCGTAACAAATAGAATTATCCTTAATTGAAATAATCTCGATAGCATTTGAACGCACATTCTCATCCACATTTGATAGCAAATGACAAATCCGCTTTCTGTACACGAGGTACCAGATCAGCCAATCTTCCCCGCCTTCTTGCAAAATAATATTATGTAGCAATTCACAACACTCCCCCACCTGCTATTCCTCCCATGCTAATAACCTACACCACTATTTACAAGCTTCCCCATACACCACAACCTAAGGAACACATATTAGCAACTGAAATCAAACATGTTTTGGATAACTCAAAAATACATTTGAACCTAACACATAATAGACCGCCCTCCAACCACCCATCATGCCAAAAAAAAGCGTTTTGACCCAATCACCCACTACACCCGCCAAATTATCGTAAATCTAACTACCCACAACCAACCATACGCCTTTACGAACACCCATCATATCCTTCCACCAAGCTGATCTCAACCTCCCACCTTCCCTGTTTCGACCACCTTCATGCTTATACATCACCACTAATATCATATATCACAAACTCACTTGGTTCAGATGCGTCCTCTAACACCATTTACCTAACAAAGCCTAATTAAATTATCTAATTCTCAGAATCCCAAACCAACTTGTATCTCATTTCATCCATGGAGTTTTCCTTACATCCTCACCACCCGCCCGAAAAAACATTTAAAAATATAATGACTAGAGGAGATAACACATGTGGGACTCTAATTAATTATAGTTTGCTGAATTATAAGACTTTTCAAAATCGAATTTAACTAATAATAATAATAATAATAATAATAATAATAATAAAATTTGTCGCCCTTTTATAAAAGCCGGCTAGAATTCAAATATTTTACTTCCAACAATCAGTGTTAATCTATTCGCTAGAACTTTTGCAACCACTTTATACAAGCACCCAACAAGAGATATAGGTTGAAAACCCGTCAAACGCTGCATGACTCTTAATTAACATCGTCGAGGCCAAGACTCTTGCAACTATCATAATCCCACACAACTTGTTTCACCTTCTCTTCATTGAAAGGTTTAATCAAACCGCCTTTGTCGATCACATTAAATGTTTTGAATTAAAATGATTAGCAAAATGATGGTAGATTGTTGCTCGGGCATTAACACGCCCTCCGCATGCGCTCCATTAACAAAATTAGTGATAATAGGGTTGCTCCTCCTTCTACTCGACATTGACCCACAAAAGAATTTTGAGTTAGCATCACCCTCCCAAAGCCAATGGTAAAAAAACAATTTTAAAATATTGTAGCGTCGACAAAAATATTTAACCATTATTTTATTCTGCCAAAACAAACCATTGTTTTTATCTAGATTTAGTTAATATTGTTCTCGTGAGCTTAACTCAGTTGATATGGACAATGCATAATATATGCAAGGTCCATGTTTCAAACCCCGACCACCACAAAAAAAAAGATTTAGTTAATATTATGTTTAAGTGCATGTACTCTATATTCTTAGATTTGTTTTATTTTAGGCAATATAATGTTTTCCCAATGTGTCTAGAGAGAGGATATGGTCATGGACCATGGTACCACTTATGGCCCATGTGGATTTTGGGGAAACATTTCTTTAAATAGGGTTTTGAGACTTCATTTTGTTAGTGAGCAATGGTCTAATTTTTGTTTTCTAATTGATTTTTATCAATGTCATTTTTGTATTCAGTGGAGCTACATAGTCTTAAAGTATTCTTAATAGTACTTAACTTTCTCCTATCGTGGAACTGGGGTTTGGTTGCACGGGGATGTTATGAGGAATTGGTGGGAAAGAGGGAGGAAATGAAGTGGAATTCTGATAGCCACTGTGGAACTAGGGTTGGGCTGCATGTGGAAATGAAAGGGAGAGTGGACTATTTTTTAGGAAAAAAAGTGAAATGTTTTACGGGGTGGGGATTTAAAATGTGCGAGGTGTAGTTAAAATTCCCTTAAGGTGGATAAGATGCAAATTGGTGGGTTAATTTATTGTTGGATTACGCAAGAAGTGGGAAAAGGTCCATTAGTCATGGTTATTGAATCTAGATAATTGCTATTCTCCCATTTAAATTTGCTCATTCCCGTCAAATAGCCGAGCTTGAGTTAACTCACAAATGTGTATTTTCAATGTGAGTTACTTCATGTAGGTGTATTTTTCAGCATGAGTTAACTCACGTAGGACGGGAATAAGCAAAAACTGATGGGAGAAGCTCTTGAATCTAACTGCTATAAAAGCGTGTTTCTTTATTTATTTTACTAATTTTCCGCGCACTCGTTTCAAATTATTTAATCTAAGTAAAAAACCATCCAAAACCCTCCATTTTTTTGGACTTTATAATCCAAAATAACACGCGCGAAAAAGATTTTGGTGGGAAAAGAAACACTCAAACATATTTACTCCACATTCTGGGCTATATAGACAGGCTTTGATTTTCGTTTTTTGAAGTTAAATTGAAGTTATCCATCTCACAGAAACTAGAAGGATAAAAATGACCCAAGATTCTTGCATGATAAATGCCTTTTGGAGTTTTTCCATGTACTTACGGAGTTACAGTGTTAAATTTGATTTCTCAGCAAATTGATTCTCTTTAAAGAGATGGAATCAACCGGGAATCGCTTATAAGTTGAAGTCGTATCCATTTATTTATCTATCAAACTTTAGAAATTAAATTTTCTGATTTTTTTTTTCAATTTGTTTTCTTTATAAGGACACTTACTAAGAAATCAAGATTAGAAACTTGTTAAAATTATATATAGTTTTGGGGTTTGTAAACGTAACTTAAATGATAAAATTCTCCAACATTTAATGTGTGTGAATTTTACCGCTATATTTTGTAGAACTATTTATTTTTATTTTTTTTATAGTTTTGGTTGGGAGACACAAGGGTGACTTGATATTATAGATTAATATCAAAATTTATTGATATGGTCTATATGACACTAGCATTCAATTCAACAGTTGATTTTGAAAAATATTTATAGTGTAGAATATTATTGAATGAAGTATGCTAATTTACACCGATTTATATTTTTAGTGCATGTGAATTAGCAAGTTATAAATATAAATTTGTTAGATACACCTTAAGATGTAATTTGTTAAGTTAGACTAACTAAAAATGTAGTACATGCAAGTTATCAAATTTTACATAGACTTGATAACTTATATCGATCCAGTTAGCGGTCAAAAGTAGCTAAGTTATAAAAAGAATTGTCAAATTAGCATCTAGAATATACAATTTTCATGGGAAGAAAAATGGAAAGACCATCGTAATTTTTTATTTTTTTTGAATAAACCATCGTAATTTTTTTTATAGATAAATGTTAATTTGTTAGTATATTGTTGGAAGAAAAGGAGAAATGTTAATTAGTAGCCGAGATCGAACCTTGAACCTCCGTCTTAAACTTCTTCAATGTCCAAACCCTTGCCACTTGGCTACACCTAGTGTCACGTATATGGTCATCGACCCTATAAGATGCAATCAGCTAAAGTTGTTATCCATCTTTATTGAATTGATCAATGTTGTCTTTATCTCAAATTCTCACTAAAAAGATGCGACCATCTTATCCATTAAGATGTGCATATATGATATATGCTACTATTAAAAATTGAATCCTACACAAGAAACAAAATATATTTGATACCCACTCCAATGTATGCTATCACAGGTGTGGGTAATGGGGGACCCTTTGCAGATAGAGTTTGTTTATTTTTACATCATGATCCAATGAAACTCCACAAGATAAAAGAAGGATAATTGAACAGGGAAAGTTTAGTTGATGATATAATTTCATGTCCCTAAAGTGGTCAAAATGTTGTTGAGGTGGGGGAATTAAATAGAGTACATATTTCTTACCCGTGACTTAGAAAAAAAGAAAACTTGAGTAGCATATATTTATAATCTTAACCTTAAATCATTTTATATGTGCCATTTTATCAACTCTATCACCCAATTCACTCTCTTTCTGAAAAAAATTCTTCTTCCTTAAATTTCAAACCCTTTGAGACCATTTTCAAGATGACAACAAAGGAAATAAAAGTTCAAATTTCATCAAGAAATGATGTGATTCAACAAAGTGGTCTTTTGAGACAAGCAAATATGAACAAGAACAATTGTTTATGTTCTCCAACAACACATGCTGGATCATTTAGGTGTAGGCTACATCGTACACCTAGTCTCATAAGGACAAAAAGTATGGAGTCCTCATCATCTACTCATGGTTCTGTGGTTGATGCTAATGGTGATGCCAACAAGGATTAGATCTTTTGTTGAATTCAATGTTCATTATCATGCTGCTTTTATCAACTGTTTACTTGTGTTACAATTAGTATTTTATCAACTTTTTTCTCAGTTCTTGTT
>Ga0315913_1003892_pt1 | contig 17992 bp, 13 predicted proteins | sample MpolsnodulesMG_FD_207736 | JGI IMG/M metagenome (GOLD analysis project Ga0315913, IMG submission 207736) | Medicago polymorpha root nodule microbial communities from Los Angeles, California, United States - small nodules | ecosystem: Host-associated > Plants > Roots > Nodule | place: USA... | reverse complement strand
TATATATATATATATATATATATATTAAGACATCTAAGAATATATCAATCAAGTACTGGCCGTTGATCAAACAGTTTGGTTTCATTTTCATAGGCAACAATATTTGCATACAACATATATCTCCATATTTGCTGGCCAAGTCAAACAGATTTGATTTGAATGCTAAAGGTGTTGGTTTAGTTGTCAGTTTAATAATAAGAGTTTGATCTTGTAGTCTAAGATATATGGTTCATAAAAGTTTTTTTTATCAAAAGAAATAAATCAAGTTAAATTGTAATCACAGTCCTAAATTGTGGTCCGTATCCATAATTAAGACAATAATGTAATTTTTTTGAAGGTCTTTGCAAAAACAAAATTGCATTGGCAATTTATTCATATTTTGTCGCAAAATTAAAATTCGCAGAGTTTTAGCAGTCCTAATTACAATTAGGAACCATGATGATAACATAACCAACAATCATTTGATTATTGTATGTGAAATTGCACATAATTGGCCGAGCCCAGATGCCTACGATAGGTGACAAATTTCTATTTCATAGATGTTATAACTTACAAATGATATGATACATCAACTAATGGGGTCTCCAAATGAGTGGCGACCACATAGACCTGAAGCTGGAGATTTTGGAAGCCAAAATCAAAAGCAACACCACCAACGCCGCAACGCCCCAAGGCGACGACCCACCTCCTTCTGTTCGTGTGCGTGATTGTATTAATCGTCGACCAAAGAAATCCATCGGAATTACAAGCCGTGGCCCGCATTTGGAGATGAAGTATGCAATAAAAATCAACAAGAGTGGCAAAATCAAGAGAAAGAAGTGGAAACTGATGTTGGCTTTGTGCACTGTTTGCTTGAAGTTTATATAAGATGGAACAAATAGCAAAAACATCACAATCCCAACTATGGATACTAGTTGCAAAGGAGGCGACTTCAAAGGCCACGCCATTTTTGTTTCTCTAATGCTCTATGCTACTAGCTTGTTAATCTCCTATAATTTATAATACATGAGAAAGAAAGTGGAATTGTGCTACACCGCAAATTTATTGACATTTAGAGAGAATTTTTGTGACATTGTGATTAATTTCTGTTCACTTTAGTATAAAGTGTTAAAGTTTAAGGTGGGTGCATGAGGTGCAGTTATTCCATCTCCAATATACTACCAGCTTTTCTATGAAATGTTTTGGAATTGGATTGATACCAAAGGAGGAACGCAGCCTAAGTTCAAAAGACACTAGGTAGAATATATTCATAGGTAGCTTTCATATTAAGCTTTGTAACGGTGGTAGTATTTTTATTATGCTACTATTCTGTCCAATTATTTGTTAGTTTTAGTTTGCTACTTTGCGGACAACTTAATTGTAAGCAACGGTCTTTCATGTGTGGCATTCACTAGAATCGTCCAACTATATTATTTGAATTTGAATCAAGGTGGTTGCGGAAACCCGAACAAGTTAATATATAGATTTACATGTGCGGATAATTATTGTAAATGCCTCCAAAAATGACTTTAAATGTTAAGGGTGAAATTGGTTAAAAAGGGTGTTGATACGCGTTGTGGCTCAACATAAGTTTGATTTTTGTTTCTGTCGGCCTTTTTGTTTGTCGAATCTCTCCACCTTTTGAGCAGACTCCTAAATATCGATTTACAACCTTTACCAAAAACATTAATTTTTACATTGACTTCAGCTCCACTTGACAAATTCAAAATAGGGTGTCTGAAAAACTTGGAGGGTGGGAAAAGAAACTCTAATATTGTTGAAGGCCTTTTCCTTATTTGAGGCCCAGCCCAATTATCTGCGTACGAATTACCCAAAACGCGGAGTTTTGGTATTCAAAACCCCAGAAAACAAGAGAGAAAAAAAGACATAAGCGATTCTGAAGAAGGTAGAGAGAATCACACCCAAACCTTAAAATCGATTGTTCACAAAAATGCCTTCTGAAGATTCGAAACCCGTGAAAAAACAAGACGACAACAACAAGATTTCTAGTTTGAAAAAAGCCAAAAACTCCAACTCTAAACCTCTTTCTAAGGGTTCAAAACTTAAGAAATTATTCAAAGAAGAACCTGAACCCATTCCTCGTGCCACTTCAGCTTCTCGCTCCAAAGTTAAGAAGGAACTCAAGGACGACGAAGACGAAGACGAAGACGAAGACGACAAACCTATCGCCAAAAAGATCTCCAAAACCAAGGTACATAATCGAAATTCTCAGACCTAGTTTTTTTTTTATTGTTCTGTTTTAGAAATGTATGTTCGGTTTTTTATAGTATTGTGTTGTGTTAGGTTGTGAAAGAAGAAGTGAAGAAAAAGAAGAAGGTAAAGAAAGAGGAAGTGATTGTTGTTACAGAAACAAAGGTTAAGAAAGTAAAGAAGGTTTATGATTTACCTGGACAGAAACGTGATCCACCTGAAGAGGTTTGTATGACAATGCACTTTCTTCTCTTTATTTTTTTTTACTTTTCATTTCATTTTTATGTTTACTAGGAATCTTTTTCATGTTTTTTCAGAGAGATCCTTCTAGGGTTTTCTACGAGACTTTACATGAACAAATTCCAACTAGCGAAATGGCACAAATATGGTGAGTACTCAACGGCCTATTCTGCTTATGTTTCTGTTTCTCATTTGCAAATTGCGATTCATCATATTTAGGGTCGGTTTTGATTGATGATTTATTTAAGCATAAGCACTTGTGACTTTTGAGACTGTTTGGTAACTGTTTTTAGCTTATTTCCACAAGCTCTCCATGTAGTTTATAATGTAGCTTATAGCTTATACGAAAAAGTTTGAGAAGTGCTTATAGCACGTATGCTATCAGTGCTTAATTAAGATGTTTATCCAAATAGGACTTTAACAATTTTAGGAGATGGAGTAAGTTTAATTGCTAAACTTTGGCTCCCCCTGCAAGAACACTATCACCATGAATGTGAATTTTTAAGTGAGCATGAAAAACACGCTATACCACTCAGAAGAGACTGAGAAACACTATGTATAGATTAGTTGTGAATTCAACTAAGAGGTGAGAATAGAGATGAATGACATTCCAACCGTGAATGGAAGACAATCAACATGTTTCTATTTTAAAATTTTGTTCCACAACACTTGTTTGGACTGTGGAGCAATTTCAAACCTCCAAATGCCTTAGAGTCTCATGTTATCAGTGAGCTTAATTCCCTGTACGGTGTAGAATTGGTTTTGCTGATGTACAATAAAGGCTAACTGTCAGACACTCAGACCCTCTCCATTCAAATGCACTTTGTACAAATAATAGAATGCTCTTAATGTGTCATGTGTAACATTGCATTTGATTTAATAAAACCCTTTATGTTTAAATGTGAGCCTTCGACTCAAAGAGTACTTTTCTTTTATAACACCAAGCTTGGCCTAGGCCCCTGGATATATATTAAATTGTGTTTGCTAAAGTGAATGTTACACATGCTATTATTTTCCGCACAGGGTTATATATTATATACTATATACAGTTTAAGGTACATGTGTAATGACATGTATTTAGGTAAAACCAGAAGCCAATTTAAGGACAGAAGTGATTTTTCCCCCCTTGTGTTTGTCTAAATTCTCTCAAATGATGGTTGAGATGGACCTGAAAACAAAACTATGCAAGGTTTAATCATGCTGTTACGGAAGACATTTGAGATTTTTTTTACTTTTCTTTTGGCGATATATATTCACCAGCATTCCAACTCGTAGATAAACATACACCGGCCCTGTTTCCCAGCGGTTCTAAATTGCATGCCACCATTATCAGGCCTTATGCATTTGTTCACTTGTTCCTTACTGTCTATATTGGATTAATGGTTATTTTGTTGTTTTCTTGTCTTAGGTCAGAGTTATTTTAGGTTTATCATCTCTTTTTCTCTTGTCTGAGTTATCAATTCAGTGTATGTATAAGACGTTCCTTGCAGTTGCAATTACCTGACAAGTGTTTGATTTGTTAACTATGAACGAGTAAATTAATTGTTCTATTTAGATTTAGAAACAGTTATAGGACAAATTGAAACGTAAGACAAGTATAGGTGAAAAATCTTGAGCTTTGTTAATTGATTTTGGGGCAACTTTTTTGTTCGACACTCACACTAAGTCAGTAACATCCAAACATAAAAATATCCACCTTTTTTCTGTGTATTCTCCATGACCCTTTACCCCAAGGCACCTCTTTTCTCGTCTCTCTTCCCCTGTTATTCCATCCCTCGTATCATTTTAAATTGCTTGTGCTGTACATGGATCATAGAACACTCGACAAATTAAAAAGTTGTATCGTAACCCAGTTACTGGCATTGTATTGTTGAATGCTCATATTATACTCTAATGGCTTAAACCCTTATTTAAACAAGACAACCTGCTGCAGATTGAAATTTCCTTTCCCGCTTTTTCTTATCTTTTGGTAGAAGGAGTAAAAGCTATCGGACCAAATATCTAAAAGAATGTAATGAAATGTGTATTATCAAAACTGGCTAGAAAGATATGTTGTGTAACTTATTTTCAAGCAATAGAAGTACTTCCATTGAGTTAATAGAGCGTAGAAGATTGTTTGGTTGTGTTACTGATTGCGACTGCAGGTTGATGGAGTCAGGCTTGCTTCCTAAAGAGGTGGCAAAGAAAGTATTTGAGAAGAAGCAAAAGAAAGCTCTGCAGCAGAAGGTCACTTCTCCTGTTAAGTCTGTAACTGCTGTGAAGAAAAGCACCAAATCTGTTACAGTTAAGAAAGAAAGCCCTGCTACCCCAAATTCTTCCGTTAAAAAGAAGCCAACAAACTCCACATCGAAGCCAACCAAGAAGCGCAAATCTGAAAGTACAAGCTCTGAGGATGATGACTCTGATTTTGACTTTGGTTCAGCAACAAAAAAGAAGAGAAAAGTGGCTTAACTATGATATATTATTTTGCATGTTTTTTCTCCTGGCATTTGTTGTTTCTGACACAAAACTTGTAAGGGGCACATGAGGACCATGATGTAAACTTTGAAGAAGATTGCATGTTCAGAGTTTAGTTTTCAGTTGTGTGCTTGTGTAGCCTGCTGTAAACCTTAATTCGTCAATTATGCAAACAATTCACCCTAATTTTTTTTTTGGAGAGGAATCATAATATTTAAAAATGTTGGATTTTTTTTAAAAAATAATAACATAAATTGCATGTGGCAGAAAGGTTAATCTGTTGTAAAATTTTATGAATTTAATCCAAATTTATGCTTTTGCCCAAGTGGCTTCTGGCTTATTTCAACTGCAATCGATTTTTTTTGTATTTTTAATGAATTGTATGGGATAAAAGAAACCAAAGTAACTTATATTATTGGCTTATCTAGTTGGATAATAAATTTTCTGTAGTTGTCAATATTGAATTGGATCTGATGGTTGCTCAATAGGTATTTTTAAAAGTTTCGACCTCATCGGATTTTACACATAAAAAGTTGATTGGAAGCGAAATTGAGTTGACTATTGAGCAACTTTCATTGAAAATGTTTTTACGAAATGCTCATATTTGAACATTATCATACACAATTGATAAAAAATAGAAATAGAAAATAATTTGCCTGAATAAAAAGTAATGTCAATTTTTCTAAATTATATTGTCCCCAGCCAAAAAAACAAAATTATATATTTTGTTTGTGTTTCTAAATTCTAAGTAGTATGCTAAATACATGTGTGATCAAATAAGATTTCTTCTCTCTCTCAACATTACTTATTGTACGGGTGAATGTAAGCATTGAAATGATATATTAAAAAAACATTATAAATGATTATAGAATACATGTGATGTGATGAAATAAGATTTTTCTTTCCGTTTCTTAAAAAAAGAAAAAGATTTCCTCTTTTCCAATTTTCGTCAAATATTAGTATTGATTTTTTAAATTATTTGATCTTATTTAACTTATTGTGATTAAAAAACTGACACAGGCTTCTTGATGCAATTTGCGCACATATTTTGTCGGACTTATTTTGCTGACCCAAAACAAAACAGTGGAAGCCCAAATAGCGTATTTGTAAGTGCAAGCTTAGGGTTTGCTTGCCTTATGTCCATTATAAAACCTAAACGAATGCCTCTCATCTCAACTCACTTGTCACTTTGTGTTTGTGCCGCACGTTCTCTGTGTTGTGTTCCCCTTCTATTTCTGCATCTCGATCGATGATAACAATTTTATTCTATTTCTTTAATTATGATCATCTTTTTTTATTTTCTTTTTTTTTATCCTACAAGTGGATGATTTTTTTATCATTAATGTTAAGGAAATAGCAAATGATGAGAGTTTATTTTGCGATGACGAGAAGCTCGTGTATTTGCTAGCGATGTTTATCTTATAGTACTTCCATGACTCTGATGCTTTTTTTTAGTGCTTTTATATTTTATAAATCTCTGATTTTTTTTATTTTTTTTTGTATTATTTTGCTTTTTTTATATACTACAAATGGATGATTTTTTATTTTAAGCAAGTGATGAGAGTTTATTTTGTGATGATGAGAAGCTCGTGTATTTACGAGCGATGTTTATCCTAATACTTCCATGACTCTGATGCTATTTTTTAATTCAATTTAATTAATGTTTTTAGTGCTCAAGATTTTTTATTGTTTACAATACAATCTAAATAGTTCGAATCATGAAACCATATTTTTTTTTTGGGTGGGATGATGTTCAGTTTGATTGGGTTGTCTAGAATTCTTCCTCCGGCCGTGATTTTAGTTTTGTCATTGTTTAGATAGGAGGAGTGATACTTGGACAACCAAAATCAAACAATTTTATTGACAACATTTTTTCCTCTTTTTTTATTAGACAAAAGATAAAAGGATAATGAGAATATGTGATAGAAAGTTGTTACACAAATTGTTTAAAAGTGGTTGTTCAAATATCTCTCTTTAGATAGCTCATAATATTTTACATTCCCAATTGCAATTTTCTTTAGCAGTATGAAAATAAAAAATTAAGGTCCTAAATTCGACCCTTTAACATAGAAGAAAATACTATCAACATAACACTTACATTTTTTTTTATTTTTTTTTTTAGAAATGATATTTGAAGAATCTTTTTGTGACAATTTTATCTCTCATGCATGGACTAGGATTGCTACAGTGTTATGTAGTTTCACGCAGTAGATGGTCACAACCATTGAAAAACAATCTAACAGTTCAAATTCACACATTTTGCAGTTTCACAGGACGGTCTGTCACTGCGTTAACGCAACGCAGTTACATCATGGGATCCCGTTCCCTCATACATCATGTTCTCAATTTCTCTCTTTATTGTTTTGGTTTCATTCTATATTTTGCTTGTCCCACAAGTTGTCTCATAAAATGGTTGTTCAAATAACATTATTTATTTTTTTATCATTAAAAAAGGTCTGCGATCGGTTGACTTATCATTAATATCATATTTTGATTAAACTCTACTATAAGAAGATGTTGATAATAGTCGATGAACAATCGGATCTAAAAGATTAATTACAACTAGGTCTTTGTTGTACATCACAACCAATCATGTTTGATGCAATATTAAAGACCAAAAATGTTGTCCTGCATCACAACAATAATTCGGTGTCACCACAAAGATGAGGCAATAAAGTTTCTAAAGCAAAGTAAGTTAAAAACGTTTTGACATACAAAGTGGATGACACAGACACCGTTGATTAGATAAAGTGGATGATGAATCACACAATGCGAGAGACTGAAATCAAAAGACGAAATTTATAAGGGTCTATGACCAAAATAAAAAAAGACAACATTTAAAAACATTGGTTCTTCCATCATCTTCATATCTTTATTCCTCCATTTTTCATCTTAGCTGCAAACCTTCACCATGGAAGAAACAAGGAAAATTCTAATGATTTCCACAAAAGCATGGTTCTTTTGCTCAATGATTTTGTTCTTGGGTGATTACACTTCAAAAATTATATTCCCTTCAAACTTCAGTGTTTGGTAGCAAACAAATTTTCATTCTCTTAATCAGAACTTAATAATTGCTAAGTCATTTACATTTGCTGAGCTTACGTGACTTAGGCCCTTGTATTGTTTAACATCTAACATCTAATTGCATGGTAATGAAATCAAGATGACAATGGAAGCAGTTCCTCCTGTTTAAGCCAATGTGAGCTTTTTTTCCAATAGTTTTCCAAAGTATAAATTAGGAGAAAGTATAAATTAGGAGTTAAACATCAAACTTTTCAAGAGCCTGCTGAGGATAATTGCCAGTAGATTTGACAAGAAAAATCCATTTGAATACGTATTGGTCAAGAAAAAAGGTTGAGCTCTCTTAGAGGGCTATAGAGCAATCACCCTAAAATTTTAGGCCATGTGCGCCTATGTTGAACGGAAGATAATGGGTGGTTTTATCAACCTTCGCTAATATGCCCAACTATAGTGTTGGATTGGACGACTTCATGTTAAGAGTTCTGTTGAGTATATTCTGATGAACATTATTCTTACTTCAAAAGTTCCTAACGTAATTTGGAGTTAAATATTTTATTAATATGTCAATGCTTTGAATGAATAATTCTTTAGTGATTTTCAACCATCTCGGAGTATAAGGGAAGGGGTTCTAATCTCCTTGATCAGTGTTTTGGGAGATTGTTTCACCCACTAGAGGTTTAGCGTGTGTATGGATCTGTTTTTGGACAGAAAATTGTGTCCCAATACAATCTTAATCTCCATTACTGTGGAAATGGAGAAACTACAAAACTAAACTTCTACCAAAACGTGAAAACTGCACAGATGGTAAAAGCCAAGGTTAAACCAATATAAGATGTGTAGTATGATCCAAATTTTGGTCTGTAAAGATTCAATTTTTAGAAAATTAATGTGACGCTGTCAAAAAAAACGATAAGAGAGCTCAGCCTCTGTAGCATTGTAACTGTAAAAAAGTATAAATATTGGTCATTTGATGATACGTCGATTATGGACCATACTAGACACTCGTTTCTTTCTATTACGCCATAGAGAAAAAAACAAAGGTGAGACTCCACTTTTTGATTTTTATCTTCTCAACCAAACAGTGTGCGCACTATTTATTTTCTCTTTCAACTGTTCCATACTTTTTTTCCAGCTTCCAAATGAAGCATGAGTCTAGGAGTAAGGGATGAGTTCATGCCATCATGGTATCGGATGTAAATCAATGGTAGGAAAGTTCCAAGTCCAACTATTTTCTTAAAACAAAGCGAATAGGTAGGAAACAAAACTCTAATTCACACACATACATGAATACATTCATAGCATTATAGGAATAATAGAAGTATAGAATAACCCTGTCGGACAGGACAGTTCAGAAATACTAGTATTACACTTAAAATGAAATTGGCAAAATGTAAAGAAGCATGAAAAAATAAGAATAAAAGAAAAGCTTATGGCTGTAGTAGATACACGGATAGCACCAAAGTTGTATAGTAAACATAGTTACCAATAGGGCATTACCCCAAGAGTTTGATCCAGCTACTGCTCCACATAATGTTCCTCACCTTCTTCTTCTTCATAATCATCTTCCTCCTCAGCTATTGCATCCTGGTATTGTTGGTACTCTGCTACCAAATCGTTCATGTTACTCTCTGCCTCCGTGAACTCCATCTCATCCATTCCCTCCCCAGTATACCAATGCAAAAAGGCCTTGCGCCTGAACATTGCAGTAAACTGCTCACTGACCCTCCTAAACATCTCCTGAATTGAAGTAGAGTTCCCAATAAAAGTGGACGACATCTTCAAATTCTTGGGTGGGATATCACACACGCTAGACTTCACATTGTTGGGAATCCATTCAACAAAGTATGAAGAATTCTTGTTCTGCACATTGATGATTTGTTCATCAACCTCTTTGGTGCTCATCTTTCCTCTGAACATTGCAGATGCAGTCAAGTATCGGCCATGTCGAGGATCAGCAGCACACATCATATTCTTGGCGTCCCACATTTGTTGAGTCAGTTCCGGGACAGTAAGGGATACATACTGCTGAGACCCACGAGAAGTGAGAGGTGCAAACCCAACCATAAAAAAGTGAAGACGTGGGAATGGGATCAGATTGACAGCCAGCTTCCTAAGATCAGAGTTCAATTGTCCAGGAAACCTCAGACAACAGGTAACCCCGCTCATAGTTGCAGAAATCAGATGGTTCAGATCCCCAACTACAATTACACAATGAGGAAAGAAATAACTAAAGTTATTATTTAGGCAACCTTTGATTAATTGAGGAAATAAAAAAGAAGAGATGATACTTACAGCTAGGGGTGCTGAGTTTTAATGTCCTGAAGCAAATGTCATACAGCGCTTCATTGTCAAGAACCATACACTCATCTGCATTTTCCACCAGTTGGTGAACAGATAGTGTGGCATTGTATGGCTCAACAACTGTGTCAGATACCTTTGGAGATGGGAAAACAGAGAAAGTAAGCATCATTCTGTCTGGATATTCCTCCCTAATCTTTGATATCAATAGTGTTCCCATGCCAGAACCCGTGCCTCCTCCAAGGGAGTGGCAAACTTGAAAACCTGACAAAATTGAATGAAATTTTCAGACTTCTGAATAATAGATTGCAAATACGCAAGTCCACAAATCTAACATAAAGATCATAAGAAAATTATTAAACTATCTGCAGCAGTATGCACCAATTCTGTGACATATTACAAAAGTACAAGTTCGTCAAAGCATAACAGCCCCATTCTATTATATGCCCCGTTAGGGAACCTTGATCATAGCTATGTGCAACACTACTTTTCAGAAGCCATTCAGTTTACTTACTTAAAAATATACAGTTTCATGTAGCTTATAGATCACTGCTATGATTTGAGTTATTACCAAGTATTGTAATAGCTTAATATTTTAAAAAATAAACAATTTATTACGTGGATCTACATTGGTTAATCTGCAGATGGTAATTCAATTCAATCTCATGGTTATTTTTGTCTCAGTTAATTCTAATGTTTGTAAAAATGGTTGGAAGTGAATGTTGATAGTAACATCACGTGCCATGAAGAAAACTAACAGCGGTCTGTCGGTGGTAGCAATCATAGGATCCCATCTCATTTACTATTAGCAATTATAAAAAAAATAAAGGAAAAATTATATATGTCGGTATGTTTTATTTGAAAGCATTGTTTAGAAAAATAATCCTATTTTATAAATAATTTTATTTAATTATGCACTACTATAAAGGATAAGGTGGTCCCTCCTGCATGCCTTTCAATCATCATCATGTTTCCCAAGATCTACAGATAGCAAAAAGTATGAGTGATCCAGAAAGTCAGGAATGTTGACGTATCACTAATTTTTATTTATTTCCGTATCATATCTGACATATCAATCCCTAAAATATAATATACCATCATTATTACACAAAAAGTCACGGAAGCTTCATTCTGAGTATATCAAACAACCAATCTAAAGCAAAATATAGGTTAGATTTATATTGTATCAGCAAATTTTAATGCATTTTAAGTTCAATTTGTGCATCGAAATCATAGATCTCCCAAAAACTGAATTGGATCCTCTTGAATTTTCAGTGTGCGCATGCATTCTTCAACTTACTTAAGATTATAATTCAGGATCTTATATTAACCTCTGAATCGTCAAGATAAACTTAAATTCAACGAATCTAGATGTGAACAGCTGCACAAGAATTACACAATTTGAAAAAAGTATAAACAATTTACTGAATCGAATTGAAAAAAGTATAAACAATTTACCTTGCAAGCAATCACAATTCTCTGCTTCTTTACGAACAACATCAAGAACAGAGTCAATCAACTCAGCACCTTCGGTATAATGACCTTTCGCCCAATTATTGCCAGCACCAGATTGTCCAAACACAAAATTATCAGGACGAAAGATCTTACCAAATGGACCAGATCTGATACTTTCCATAGTACCAGGTTCAAGATCCATAAGAACTGCTCTAGGAACATACCTACCACCAGAAGCTTCATTGTAATACACATTGATCCTTTCCAATTGAGTATCATTTCCACCTTCGCTAACATATTTACCAGTTGGATCAATGCCGTGTTCATCGCATATCACCTCCCAGAATTTGGATCCAATTTGGTTACCGCATTGGCCACCTTGAACGTGCAAGATCTCTCTCATGATGAAGATGAAGAATGAGATTTAGGGTTTGGTGTGTTTGGGGAAATGAAATGAAATGGCTCAAACAAACAAAAGAATATGATTGAGCGGTTCCAATCGAAGAGAGGGACAGATAGATTTATTTATGGAAAGAGAGGGAAATGCGGGGGTTAATATGGTAATAATGGAGGGGCGGGAGGGATATTTTTATTTTGGAGCCGTTCGTTTCATTTCATTTGTTTCAAGGGAAGGGGTTACAACCATGTTACAGGCACGAGGAAAACCAACTATAACCAGCGCATAACTTTGATCACGATATCCTCACGGACCCCACTTTTCTTAACTTCTTTTTACGTTATTGCCCCATTGCTGCATTATTGCATTTGATCGCATCTATTTCGGTGCATTTTCACCATTTTATTATGCATCATCAATCATTTCATTTCATTTCTTTATTTACTAAACAAATTATTAACTTTACGGCAAATTGATTTCTTAGCCTTACTAGTGACTTATCAATGTGGTTGAATTGGTAATTTAAACACCACCTATAGTTTAAGTTAGTGAACACCGACAACAATTTTTTCTCTGAGGATGATGAATGCACCTAAAGATGGTGTATTTTTCATTATTCTTTATCGTTGTTCATGTGTTGAAGAATTTGGTTGTGCTATTAAGATTAAGAGTTTGGTTTGTTAATATATTTTTGCCTTCTCTTCCCTCTATATTTTATTATAAGTTGTTTTGACATTTTCACACATATTAAAAAATGTAGTTGATTTTGTACTAATGAGATAAATTATAAGTGATTTTGTACTAATGAGATAAATTATAAGTGATTTTGCATAATTATCCTTTTAATGAAATGGGAAAAATCTATTAAAATAATTGAAAGAAGAGAGAGTAACAATAATAAGGGGTACGATAAAAAAAAAACTTGCCCCCTAAATGTCAGTTTGTAGTTTTAAGTGACGATTTAAATTTGCTAGAGATCTAAAGGAGGAATCATATGTTTACGGGTTAAGTTATGAGTTGAACATTTCTTAAAGTTATTTGTGTTCGACTATAAGCGTAGATGAATTATTGTATACATTGAGAGTTTTTTGTCGACGGGGTGTATGTCGAGCAAAACAATCTATGATACTTTGGTAACAAAGATAGAGGGAGAGAGTGAGTGAGAGGGAGAGAGGAAGGGATGAAGGGAGAGATTCTGACGAGTTTGATAATATGTTGCAAGGAAACTATACATTGAGCCTCCCTTCGATACGGAGTTGGTTGAGCAATAATGTCTTATGTTTAGAAATATTGGAACTGGGTTTTCACGGTGGTGATATGTTTTGCATGTGAGGATTATTGTTTCTTTCATTTGTTGGTTGTGGAACTATTTGTTTATGTTTGCATCTTTGAATAGTACATCTTTGTCTCCGGATTTATAATCGATTGTCGCGTCATTTTTCGGAGGTCAAGCTATTTTATTAGCATAGACTCACTATTTCATTTCACGACCGAACATTTAATTTTAAGAGAAAAAGGGAAAAAGGTTCAAAATACCCCTTTGAAAAGATTTTGGGTTCGGGGGTTAGTTACATAAAGGGAAGGTGTTAGCACCCTTTATGTCCGTAGTACTCTACGGGAACCTCTTGGTTTTATTTAACGTTTTGTGCTACAACTTGCTTATTTTGAAAAAAAAAGAATTAAAGTGGTAAAGGAAGAAAAAGACCTACTTATCTACATTTTTTATTGATTTGGAAGGACGAGTGTCCTTTGCCTACGTACCCGTGAGGGATCAAAACCTCGTAGTTCGGGGTAAAAAATTGACGTTTGATTTGTTTGGTGTTTTTTATTAGTTTTGAAAAAAAAGTTTTGAAATGAAAAGTCAAGTGGCAAAATAAATTTGTTTGTGTTTTTTATATTAAGGGAAAATGACTTGAAATATGATTAAGATTGATTGCAATTTTGATTTATGAAAGAATAAAAAATAAAGAGGTCACTTGATTTGAGATCAAGGTTTATTGTAAAAAATGTTTTTTGTGATTTTGTTATTTGCATGTTTTTGTTGTTCGTTTTTTTGAGATATAACTAAACTAAAATTGAAAACTAACGGAGCAAGAAAATAAAGCGTAGGTACCTCATGGTGGTGTTGGACCATCGCGAGGACCTTTATCCTAAGCTAGCAACAAAATAAAAGGGCATACACACACGCACACACCCATGTACCTAAATCTATTACATAAAACCTATTATACATTCTACGGTCTGCGATAAAATAAATGACGGAAATACTTACATTTTGAACCTAATTTACATTCTAAAGTTCCGAGCCAAGAAAAGAAAACGAAAATAGATAAATGAATTACATTAAAACCTAAATACACATTCTAAAACCCATGCTACGAATTAAATGAAAACTGAATGATAAATATGCACCCTAAACCAATAAATTTCAAAGAAGAAACGATAAAAAATGCAAGAGAAATTTAAAATGCATGAGGAAAGAGAAATAAAATAGAATGATACAAAAGGGGGGTGCAGTCAGTAGCCAGGGGGGTGTGCAGAAAATGGATAAAGAAAAGAAATTGGGCTTGAGGAACCCGAACCGGGCCGGTTTATTGAGTGCTGGGTCGGGTCGAAAATGAAATGATCTCGGCCGTCAGATGAATCAGACAGCTCATATCTGATCAAGGATCGGGGCATCAGGGGCCCTTAGATTTCGATCGAGGCGCATGGGAGGCGAGAGTGCACGGCAGAACCATGCACCCACGTGCGTTGGATAACGTGAGCCTATATAAAGGCTGTGAGAGAGAAATCCCTCATTTTTCCATTGTCTTTCTCTCTCTTCTCTTTCTCAACGAAAAAAGAAGCTTTCTTCTCTCTCCTTTTTCTTCTTCTTCTTCGATGGAGAAAACGGCGGCGGCTGGGAGTCCGACGCGGTGGTCGACCGAAACCAAAGGGCGGCGCCGCCGCGTCGGAGCTACAAAGCTCCTCTTTTTTTTAAAATTTTTTTCGGTCCCTACTCTATTTCTCACCCTCTTTCTGTTTTCACCCTAGGAATCAAGGAAAGTAAACCATGCCTCTTAGATTTAAAGAAAAACTTTGAAAAATAGTTACCTCTTTGAGTGATTTGTGTGGCGACGGTTCTGTTTGGAATCGGCTTCTCTGCGTAGGTGTCGAGATTACCACCTTCTGTTCTCCTTTGTGCGTGTGTGACTGTGTGTATGTCGATGCGTTTTGCTGTATGATTCGAGACTTGGCTTTGCGTTAACGGTGGAATCGAAGCTATTGCGGTTTCTTTTGATATTTGTTTGGCTGTTTGTATGTTTCTGTGTTGTTGTGAATTGCAGGTTTACGATTGAGGATTTGTCTTTTCTGTGTGTTGTGCAGGTTCTATTTATAGTAACATGGTTGTGGGCTAGGTTTTGAACAGAATTTCCTGGCTTGGGGAGAAGGAAACAAATATGTTCCTCAATTTGGGATGCAGATGAACCGGAAGTGGATGAGGCTGAGACAGCCTGTATGAGGCGTTTGATTTTGGATTTGGACGAAAAATAGGACTATTTGATATGGACAAAATAAAAATTAAAAAGATGAAGACTAAATAATAAAAGTATTGAAAGTTTAATTAAAAAAAGAAAAAATAAATACTTTTATATACAAAATTAACGTTATCTAAAAAATAAAAGATGGAAATTAAAAATACGATAAAAACAAAAATACAGAGAGAAGAGGGCCCGACTCGGAACTATAATGAGGTATTTTAAAATACCTCTCTGCCGAAATTTTCACTGAAATTCAGAGATTGATCAGGTTAAACTGCGTATGAATGTAGGGTCCAACGACACGTGTCAGTGACATCTTGGGTCAAAAATTGGGGTATGACATCGATCTTGAGCTTTTTATGGCGCGTTGGTTGTCTGAGGAAGACATTGTTGCCTTGGTTCTTGGCTTGCTTGATGTGGTGTTTCATTTTATATTATGAGTTTATATGTCCTCTCGCTTGATTGATGGCGGGATAGTTTGATTATCTTATCGAGTTCATTTATCCTCTTCCACTTTTGAGATGACATGAGCAAAAAGAAGGTTTTAAAGAAATTGATGGTTGCTCCTCCCGCTGAGGAATATCGTTTTTCGGTTACTGACGATCTTTTGGGAACACCGTTAATTTACGTTGGTGACATTTCCCCGAACCCCCAATTTGTTTGGATTGATGACGCGGGGACCACGCACTAGGAAATGCATATTCCTTCGTACTAAATTTAAAGGAATATAGGCCCCCATGTACAGAAAATTGTTAAAAAATGTGTGTTTTTGAATCCCATTCTCTCCCTCCAAGAAGCATATGTTCGCGAGGTTGAATATTGCCTCCTCTAAACTGCATCCAACTCGACGACTTTTTTTAGGGCATTCTAGCTGGCATCTCTTCGCTTGGAAATGATCGTGACCATGCGTCCCTTCTTCCACAGATTTAATTTATAGAGGTCGATAAATGATTGTGGTAATGCTAGTTGTTTTCCTTAAAGAATACGAAGAAAATATTTGAGATGTTTGTGGACGTTGTTCGCAGCTTCAAAAATATGATTTGGTTCATCCCAAGATGCCTGCTGCAATTTCAACTTCGATGGAGACAACAGTTATGTGAAATGATGTTTCGGCTAAAATTTCTAACAATGTTGGGGCACCCGTTACTAAGGAAGTGCCCTTGTTCCCCTGTATTGGATTAAAGACCACTTTAATATCAAATCGAATGTGTTTTTTTTTTCTTCCTTTGATAAGTATGAAAATTTATTTATGCGGTTTGGTTCAATTTGATTTTAAAAAAGTGTTTGGAAATTCAATCCAAGGAGTTTTCACAAACATCATTCGACAATATTCGGTTTTGTGAGCTTTTTCGATTTTTTTTGGATTGATTTAATTTGAATTTGAACACGCTAACACCAACCATTGTTGTGTTTTTTGCCAAAGACCCGCTTTATTGTTTTTTACTCCCTCCCTTTTTCAAGTGTCATTTTAGAATAGTACAATCAAATTAAGGAACTTGATTTTTAGAGTTTTTTTTCTTTTCAATTATACTCTTATTTTAATCTACCAGTAAATTAATATTTCTCCTTTCTCACATAACAAACAAGCTATACATTCTTTATCTTTCCAAGAAAATCCTTTTTTTGGCACACACTATGTTTCTTTCCCAAAACAAACAATTGTCAATTTATATTGATGATGCTTCCCTCTAACCCCCCTTCTTCTTCCCGTTAAAACTAAACTTTCCCTCCAACTCCTTTGGCCAAAGTTTCGGCTCCAAATATAACTTCAACAAATACTATATTCACACTCCGGTGTAATTTGAATGGTGAGATTACCTTTTTGGGAGATCTATAGAATTTCAATTCTTTATAGATTCAATATTTTAAGCAACAATTTTTTTTTCAAATATATAATATTAATTAATTTTATTGAAAACGAATAAGCAAAGTAATAGTAATTAAAAATGAGTATAATTGACAAATTATATTCTTAAACTATCAAAACAGCGGAAAATACAAAGATAAAATCCGTAATCAAGCTACCCTAAAAAAACGGATGGAGTATATTAGAATAAGGTGAAATATTAGCATCACATTCTAACATATATTACTCATTTACTTGCATGAAATTTAGCCGGTAAAAAAGAGTTTGTTAAAAATGATGTGTGAAAGAGTATGTTGCTATTGTTATTTTAAAATAATATTTGTAGCCGGTAAAAAAGAGTTTGTTAAAAATGATGTGTGAAAGAGTATGTTGCTATTGTTATTTTAAAATGATATTTGTGATAGCCAACTTGCCAAATGATTGTGAGTTGTTGTATACTAGATAGTATAAATGTTTAATTATTTAGGATTTTGGATTTAGGTCCAATAATAAAAGAACCGATGTGCTACACCGAGACTAGTTGCAAGCCTAGTAGCATATGTACAA
>Ga0315913_1003887_pt1 | contig 18004 bp, 11 predicted proteins | sample MpolsnodulesMG_FD_207736 | JGI IMG/M metagenome (GOLD analysis project Ga0315913, IMG submission 207736) | Medicago polymorpha root nodule microbial communities from Los Angeles, California, United States - small nodules | ecosystem: Host-associated > Plants > Roots > Nodule | place: USA... | reverse complement strand
GAATTAAAATAAATTAGATAAAATAATTGATTTTTAATTAGAACAAAATCTAGGCAAGGCATGCTTCTTGGAGCTCCAACCCAGAAATCAACAACAATTCCAATAACAAGGATAACCTAACAACAACTATAATTACAAATATTCTTTATCTATTTTCAATCTTCACTCCACTTTTCAATCATAATCCACTACTTTGTAATAAATCAAACCTTAAACCCATCTTAACAATCAAAGCGTCCCAACTTGAGTTGATATGCTCGCTACCTGTCTCAACATCGGGTAGAGATATGCCTCACTCATCATTTCTTTTTCTCTTATTGTTAAGAGTCATCGCAAATTCTAAAACTCATCTTCCTTCTTCTTGTTGTTTGAAAACTCAAACAAGAATCCGTCAAATATGTGTAGAATAATTGGTTGTTGAATGTGAGTTGATCAGATTGCATGATGAGTCCGATGAGACCTTATTCAACGACAGCAAGGTAGCGATGTGAATGCCATTGTTGTGATCATCTTCTGCTTTTTATTTTTAATTTCCAATTAACAATAATAATAAAACTAATTAAAAATCAATTATTTTATCTTATTTATTTTAATTTTGTAATTTTGTTTTTTAGTGTGCCACGTGGCATGAAATAATTGGTCCACGTGGCACACCGTTAATTTTAACTTTTTTTTTAACATGAGGTTAACAAAAGGATCAATGACAAAAGTTTTACAAAGTGCATGGACCAATGTCAAACAAAAAAAAGTGCAAGGACCAATGCCAAAATATGATCAAAGTGCAGAGACCAAACACACATTTAAGCCTTAAATATTTAATTAAACACGATTGCAATAGAAAGAATCTTATTGCAATAGCAACAATATTGGGATAACTTATTTTGATCTTATTTGTCAAAATTATTTAACTTTAGTATTTGCCAAAAACTCTATAAATTATATGTGACATAATATGTACACAATTAACCTCAGTAAAAAAAAAAGTGTTTAACGTGTCTATTTTTCCACTAGCACCCTGTTAAAGGAAGTGAAATGGTGGAATTCCTAGGTATTACATAACATATAATACATTTATGTAATTACAATTATATACGCTCTTCGTTTTAAAATGAGTGTTTTTTTAGTAAATACAATTTGTTTTAAAATGAATGTCATATTCACTTTTTAATGTAAACTTTTACAATTATGCCCTCTAATTAATATTGTGTACACTACTTTCAAAGTCATATATTCTATTTTTGTAGGAAACACACCAATAGTTATCCATGAGTAGTTTAGTTAAAAGGTTATGCGTTTTGACAACCTTTCTTCATTGCTTAGTATCTGTGAAAAATAACTTAAACGATATTCATTTTAAAATGTTAGAGGTATTATTTAATTGGGTTTTGCTAGAAGACACATTTTATGAAGGTGTATTGTAGCAAGTTATGCTATGAGCATTTGCTAAAAGACGCCAACTAATTTTTATAAAGGTGTCTTTTAGCAAAGTTATAACTAAAAAGTGGAAATCACACCTTGAGGTGTGAGTTGCTAAAAGACACCTACATAGGTGGCTTCTAGCAAAACCCTTATTTAATATATTGCATGATTATAATAATAATTATAATTATCTTCTAATACATAGTTTGTATCTTCAAAGCAAATGTACTGTAATGCTACTGCTATTATTCTTGCTATGTTAACCTGCCAATAATAATAATTAAATTAAGCTGATGTCTTGTGACGTTATTGCTAGGATAGACTCTGATATCCACTTTTTTGAGTTGCTTAGTACATGAAGGTATGTGGGGAAGAGGTTCCCAAGCATTGTAAGCTAAGAAAGAAAGGAAATCAATCTTAGGAAAGTGTTTCAACATTCGAGGAGGAAAGATGTTTGATTTTATCTTTTGGAGGTGGTGCTCTCTCATTCGGAAGATGGTGGAAAGAGACAAGAATTTTGGATTTAAAGAGCTATAAGTTGCATATGTTCACCATATCAAAAACAAAACAAAAAAAAAGTCATAAGCTGCATGTAAATTTGAAATAAGCTGTTGGATTGGCACATCACTTGATAAAAAGCTGTTGTTTAGATTTAATCTCACATATTTGGTTTGTTACATAATAAGTATTGATCCTCTCCTAATTTGGTTTAAAAAAAAGTAACAACATTTCATTCAAGTTGAGTTGAAAAAGTGGATACTTGTGTGTCAACACTCGATTTTTTTATTAGTGTGAGCCTAATTGGTATATTCCTTAGATGATATGAGATGTGAAATGATGCTTGTGAACTGAACAACATAATCACATTGATTGCAGCATACTAGTACTAGTCAAGAATTGTTTATCCTTTTACTTAAATCCCTTGCTAATCAATGTCAATAAAAGATAATTCCTGTGAGTGTAATTTACTAGTTAATATCAATATCAATCAATGGTTTCTGGCTTTCTGCTGCTAATTTTCGCCAATTTGAAGCAGCTTTCTCCATGAAAAAATTGCAATTAATAATTTTTCAGATCAAGTAATAACAAAATGCAATTTGTTCATCACAATAGAATCTACTGTTTTGGTTATTCCACAGAACAAACCAAACTCAATTTAAGACTATACTCTCCGGCTCTGGTCACAGCGCATATTCCACAACCTCATGCAAGCGTTCCTTGATCCATAAATCGACAATCACTAAATCCTCACCTGCCTGTACCTTGGGTATCGGTATGTACGCATGAAAAGGTCTCATTCTTGTTCAGGCCATGCACCAGGACAAACCTTTGACAAAACTACGTGTTTATTACCTACTGCCTCTCGCTTTCCATGGTGAACCTCGCCGTGATGATTTGGATTCTTGTTCCTTATTCTGCAGTTGCACAAGAACATTAGTGAATCATAGAAAGAGATCAAAATAATTTGAGGTTTAAAAAGATATAATCCACAACCTACCCTGTTTATTAGTAGTCTTCGTTTATTTTGTTTTTCCAGAAAAAGTTTCCGAACTTGTTTCTTCTTTTCTTCTACCTTCAATTTGGAGAGACTAGGCCTGTATAAAATAAGGGTTCGACCAATCTGACCAACGGTCACTGAACCAGTTGCTTCTTCCAACTGCTTCACAACATCTTCTAATTCGCCTGGACAACTCCCGTGTATTTTAATCTGTAAATGCCATCCAAATTGCATGTACAAATTAATAAGATGCAAGATTGCAAACAAGGTCAAGCTTGTGCATTTTAATGATTAGGACGCAAGGAGAAAGCACACGATGAAAAGGATATGCATGGTCAGTGTACAAGAGTTTTACAGGGACATCCGATGAGAGCCTATTGTTTTGTTTATTTCACTCTTATTAATTGGCAAAGTTATAAGTTTTTACGAATTGTCAGTGTAAAACAAGTCTACATCCACAATACACCCTCTATTAAATCAAAGATTAAAAATGCTAGAAAAATTACTCTCTGAGGTATTCAAGCTAAAGTTCCCCGAGACATCAAATGCTATAAAAATAACTCTCTGAAGCATTCAAGCTAAAGTCCCCCGAGACATTATTGAATCAAGCATGTTGTTCTCTGAGAATGCAAAGCAAAGTAACTCAGCCACCCAGCTACTCAATATACAGGTGCAAAGCTTAAGTTCATGAAAATCATTCCAATGACAGTCAAACCAGTAGCAAAGGAAAGTTGTCAAACATAGTATATCCATGCTTTGCATGCAATGCCACTTGCATGGTACAATAAGATTGCATGTAGTAGTTAGTTTTAGCCACTTTGCAGTAGCTGTGTGGCAATGGTAACCAACAATCAAAAAGCACCAAGACTGCAAAGACTAATGCACCAAACCAACTCAAACAATCATTTTACATACACCAAATCATTGACAAAGACACGAGCATCAAACAAGGCATAGATACCGAGAATAAATTAGGAAAATGGAAGTCAGTGTAATATAACCATAAGTCTCGTGTCCGACAGTGGACAACCTTTCAATCTAAAGTGTTGGTGTTACATAGAGACATCCATCCACAAGTTCCTAGATATACTCTCGCTAAACCCAACTAGACACCCAAGGCCATTTATTTGTATTGCCCATTGACAACTCTGGTATTGCCTAATGAATTTGAATTCACTTTATTATTCAACAAATTTGAATGTCTGATTAAGTACCAATAATTAACACATCAATGACAAACACATAGCTACTACCACCCGAAAGGACAATTGCATATGCTAAACATGAAAAGAAGGAAAAACTACCACAAGAAACAGTTAGCGAGCTGAACAAACAATATCAAAACATTACTAGCAACTTGTATGAAAGCATCGCAAAATAATATGAAACACTAACCTAAACGAACAAATGTATCAAACACAAACCAAAACCTAACAAAAATAAACCGAAAAGAGAGACATTATTTCAAAACACAAACCTAACAAAATAAGCATTACCTTAAGAAGTTCATTAGCTTCAAGGTTATCACTGAAAGCAGTAATAAGATTGGGTGTAACACCAGACTTACCCACCAATTGTGTGCTAAGCTTTTTCCCCAAACTATGTGCATAAGACCCAAGTTCTTTCCTTTCCTTCACACTCAAACTCGGCACTTCCAATTTCAATCTTTCTTCTCTCTTACTCACCAATGGCGACGATGTAGTTTCAATCTCATCCACCGCCACTTTTGTATCTTCAAAATCCTCTCTTTCTCTTTCACTTTCAAATTCATCTCTTTCTTCATCATATTCATCTTCAACTTCATCTTCTTCAATGGATTTTGAAGTTGAACCTTCAACTACGGCAGAAAGAGGAGGGGTGTAGGAAAAAGCACGGGAAGAAAAGGGGGGTGTAGATAAGAAAGATGGTGAAAGGGTTTTCTGAAGAGGTGGGTGTAGGTGAAATTTTCGAAGGGTAATATTGGAAGAAGGAAGAAAGAAAGGTTTGAGAAATGAAATGAAAGAGGAAGAAGATGACGGTGACGGTAACGGCGGTTGTGAACGGAGAACGAAGAGGAGGTGAGAGGATACTGATGATGATGCCGTCATCTCTGGTTTGGATTGTGAAATGAAACTGAAACTAAAAATTAATTAATTTATAACTGTAAGATTATGTTTACAAAATGTATAATTATTTAGTAAAACCATTAGCATACAAGGGTGTTTGGTCTAGTGGTATGATTCTCGCTTCGGGTGCGAGAGGTCGTGAGTTCGATTCTCGCAACACCCCTTTATTTTTGTTTTGTCTCTTTTTATTATCATTAACAATGATCTTTGTGAACTTTCCTTTTCTGTTCAGTCTCGGAATAAAATAATTTATACCCATTACATACTTTTTTTTTAATTTAAACTCATTATATACTTTGGTCAGTAGGTGTTTAATGTTTGGAAAAAAAATAGTAGCACAGAATGTAAAAAAAATATTACTTCAATTAAGCAATATTTTGACTAAATAGTTTTTTTTTCAAAGATTATATAAATTTTCTTAGAGCAACTAAATGACATTTTTTGTTCTTTCACATTTCATATTCTTTTACTTTTTATCATATATGAATATAGTCTGTTTCTCATAAAAAAATGAATGCCACGACTGTGGTCTCTTTTTTCTATTATAATAATAATAATAATAATAATAATAATAATAATAATAATAATAACCAAATGTTGTAAATTAAATTTAAGAACATAATTGATAAAAAATTATATAAATATTAACATTTTTAGACATTTATAATCTTAAACTAAAAATAAAACATTAAAGCAATATCTATATAGGAAACTGAAAAAAGCAGTAGAAAATAATAAAATTATAAGATATCTCTTTTCATTTAACTAGAGGTACTACTAGATTTAAATTTTTCTTTTCTTTCAAAAAAAATATTTAAATACTGCTTTAAGAATGCAACATTGTTAAATATGTCAAGAAATAATTTTACTATCAATTGCAGTCATACTCCCAAAGAATTGGTCTTTGTTCATAGATGACATTTCGGTACACACTAACAAATGATTATTTGCCTAAAATTGAGGAAGTGAAACTTGAAGGTCAAAATCGAATTGTTATAACATAGGATCAAAACAATATTTAACTCATTTATTTATTTTGAGAGAACTCGACAACTCATAATTTTAAGATTAATAACTTCAAGAGTTTAATATCCTTAAAAAAAACTCCAAGAATTTATTTAATCTAGTGATAAAAAGCTTGGTCTTAGACTTAGAACTCCAAATTTCAGCTCCTATGATGATAAATGCAAATTCCTTTCTTACTACTAATTGATTGCAAAAATCTTATTTGTCGGAATTTTGAAAATATACTATGCTCTTGAACTTGTTTGGGATAAAGGATAGCATACACTTTCTCTTGAATGTGACTCGGCTTGTGTTGTCCTTGGTAAGCGAGGGGTATCTTGCTCGATCCATCATTGTTTTTCTATTGTCCCCATCATTAATCGTCTTATGATGAAGGATTGACATATTATTGTTTCTCATATTTATTTGCAAGCAAACCATACAATTGACTTGCTTGCGCGTTACGCCCTTTCATACATGTACTTACTAATTAAATCATCCAACACCATGTTAGGTTAACTTTTTATGGTATAACGTAGTCAATGTCTATTTTAAACATCGTGTTTGTTTGTAACTTGGCTATCATCGTTCTATCCAAAAAAACATCATCTTTTTGCTACATAAGTTTTTTCCTATAAGAAAAATAACAACTTTAAGATTACTCAATCCTTTTCCATATGGTCCGTGGCCCTGAACATTTAAATTTCTTCAAACGTGTTTTTTTTTTTGACAAGTTCAAACGTGTTTTTATTTCTCAAATTTTTGTTGTTTAATTTTAGATTTTCTGCCCTTATCACATGCGGTGTGACGTCCATTAAATGTTTATGTCTCACACAATTCACAAAGTAACATAATCATGCTACATGACACCGAATATTGTAAACAACGTTATATTAGCATGCATTTACTTGAAAAATAATTGAGAGCTAAAATAAATTCTATTTAGCTATTCTAAAAAGAACTTACGCGTAAAAAAAAAAATTCTAAAAAAAATGGTACTAAATATCACAAATATAGAGGCCTAGACAAAAATTTGCACTTTTTACAAAGATTTTAACAATTTGAATATTCCCCTAAAAAAACAATTCTTGAATATTATAGAGAGATAAAATAAGACAAACAACTTCAAATACAAAAACTAAGGCCAACACTATTTTACTTACAAGAACACTAACAACAGAAGTGTTATTTTTGTAAAGAAAAATTCTAAGGCGAGTATCACTGTATCTATTTAAATGTGATGTTGATGATTTTATTTAAAGTTAATCTACAATATAATTAACATATATATTATGTGCTTTACCAACAACAAATAAAGTTATCATAATTTTTCATGATTTTTCTATAAAGGAAAATTTGTAAAAATGTTTAAAAGTTATCATAATTTGATGAAAGTATCGAGATTGTTATAATTACTAATCCATAGACTACTATGATATGGCGCGCCTATGATTCAGATTCATAATCATGAATTAGCTCTTTGGATTATGTGTTTTTTTTTTGTTGACAAATTTTGGATGTGTTTTGTTGATTGGCTTGATGCAACTCATTGGCTGCCCACAACTCTTCCCAGTAATATATTCTACCAATTCAAGGTACTGTGCTTTTTTCTCCATATTAACTTTCACTGTTATAATTTAAAAAAATATTGAAGGAATTTTAATTTTTTTTTTAATTGCCCATATATTCTCTCCACGATACGATCCTACGTGGATTTCTTGCAACCAATATTGGAACTTTTGTTGAATTAACCAATTATGATTAGAGTACCCCTTCTCAATTGCAATTTGCAAGAGTAATAAGACACTTTTGAGATTCTACTTTCAAGCAACTTCGAATAATGCAACTAAAAAGTGAAATGACAGAGACAAATTTATGTACGAACTCTACTGCTTTAGAAAAAGAAAAGCAGAAACATCTGCTGATAGAAAGGTCCAAGTGTTAAGGAGTATAAACAAACAAACAAGCTCAACTTCCCAAATGATCCAAAACAATATTGAACCATTTGAGTGCAATTTCGAAAGAGCAAAACACCCCTTTCTCTGACCATATTTTCTGATATAAGCTTCAAATGGGAAAATAAATCTTTTGACCAAACAATATCACAACCTTTGAAACAAACTACACAATGCAAAGCAGGTATAGCAACCCCCAGAAAGGTAGAAACGACATAGTTTGACTTGAAAGGTATAATATACATTGCCATATTTTCAGGCGCTGACCAAAACTGATCTATAACGCTATATTATCACAAATTGGTGTATGAATTTTTTTGATGGGACAAAGAACTGCGACATAGCCAAAAAAGGAACCAGCAAAAATGACATAAGACAATATTATATAGTTATATTCTCCCATGATAAAAGCATTCGTACATAGTAGGGCAAAAAGCTACTAAACATAGCAAGTACAAACAAACATCATGATCAAATTTCATTACGAACACAAAACATCATAGAAAAGACTAAACCGAACCAAACCCCTCATTCATCGGCTCAAGACGTGGTGCAGCTGAGCCTAGCTATCCACAAGAAGGGTGGACCCCACCACACATCCCTCCCACAAGATTTTTGAAGGGATAAAGTGGCCAAGCTCCACCCAACTATTTAGTGGAATTAGAATTACACACAACAAAATACTTGGTCCATAACCTAATTAACTTTTATACAACACACATGAAATGCTAAAAAAACAATTAAACAAACTAATAATAAGGCTTGTAAAGAAGCTTTCCCAATGTCCTCTGGTTTCCTTTGGTCACACCATCCCGAGGTGGACTGAAGAACAGTGGCAGAACTTCCTCGGACGAACAGGGAAAAACCATGCTTCCAAAATGATTCTCTAGTTTCTCTTTTCCCTGCATAGATAAATTCATACTTTAGCTTATAACAAAATCCCAAAACTTGAATCACATAATCAACAAATTAAAGTTGATAAAAAAGGGACTAATAAAATAAAGTAAAAATTAGGGCAAAAAACGAAATAAAAAAAAAGGAAAAAAATATAATGATTAGGTCTAGAATGAAACCATACCTGGAGGCGTGCAGCAACCACATCACATATCTTAATGGAATGGAAGTGTTCCCAATTCTTCCCAGAGGCTGTCAGTTGAAATTTCCAAGCTGCCTCATGCTTGGTGAAATTCACAAAGGCATAGCCTTTGTTGAACTCAGTACTGCAAATTAATTAAACAATGTCACAGTTAGCAGTTTATGAACACATCCACATTTTACACAAAATAATAAAAATCTATTTATTGAAGTTATTTGACAGTGTACCTGAAATCAATAGGCAAGTATAAGGCATCAAAAGCAGAAGTACTATCTTCTCCATTGGCTTGATCTTTAGTATTTTCACGCATGCAATGATCTTCCAAGAAATCCAACAACTTATCTCGACTGTACCAACAAGTTGATTAACAATCATGCATGCATCAGTCTTAAATTTTAAAAGCAGTTTCAAAGCATAAAGTAGAATAACTAGAAATAAATGCACATAATGAAGGAGTATTAAAGTAGGAGGAATGTGAAAGGAAAATGAAACATACGTATATTTGCTAGGAATGTTCTTAATCATAACCGTTGTTTCTTCACCGTCCTTCTGAACCGGAACCAACGGAAAACCACCTCTACTATTCTTCTTGTGACAATGATAACGAAAATGTTTTGCACGGCGATGGCGATTCTTTCTCATCAAACGCCCATCATCAAATTTCTTCTCTTTTTGTTCAACATCCTTGCGTACTTGCTTCCTCCTCCACTCAAAACGACCACTGGTTCTAATCACATGAGAACGATGGTGTTCCATTCCTCCACCACTTATAACCTCGATAAAAGCACGGTTTGAATCACCACCCTCAGTAAATGGCTCCACCGCCATTTCATTTTCCAGATCTTGTTCATGGTTTTCAAAACCGTCATGAAAATGGGTCGGTGGTTTGGTTTCGGATTCAAACCTAGGAAAAGTGGGTTGGACCAAGTTTGGAAGATAAGAGTGGAAAGAAAAGGAAGTTGAATAAAATGGAAGTTTTGAAGTGGTGGGGTAGTGGTAGAAATATGGATGTGGACGATAAAGAGGAGCTGAAAAAGTGTAGTGGAGATAATGAGGTTTTTGGAGTTTGTTGTTTGGATAAAACTCGGGTGCTTCTGCGTTTAAAGCAACCATGGAAGCCATGGATTTTTGATAGAGGTAGCAAGAAGAAGAAGAAGGAAAGAGTGTGAGAGATATGGAAAATGTGGAGAGTGATGATTGTATTTATACAAGAGTGGATCCCAATGTGAAATGAAAAAAAAAAAAAAAAAGTGGAGTATAAAACAATGGAAGGTTAGTGAATGACTGGTTTCTGTTGGGGCGGACGTACTTCAGTCACAATACTGCTTCTCTTTTTGTCTTGCGTCATTTATCCATTTTTTTGTTTTTCATTTTTAAGTTATTGTGTATTATTTATTTATTTTTACCATGATAAAGAGTTAACGTGTACACCTTCAATTTATATATGGTTCTAGTAATTTTATATGGATTAAAAAATATAATTGATGTTATATAGAAAATAATAATTATGTGTTGTTTTTCAAAAATATCATTTATTAATGGTATGGATAACATAAATTAAAAAAATTAGAAAAAGATAAAGTGATAAATAATAAGGGATATAGTTTTCTGATATTGGTGATATATAATTTAAAACAAACAAATTTTGCTAAAATGACATATAATTTAGAATTGAACGAGTATAATTTATTACAAATTTTGCAATGACTAAATCACTAGAAACACTTCTACACATAAAGATTGGTCGTTTCCTCCCTCTAAAAATTAACTTAGACCAATTTATCGTTGATTTTTGTGTAATCTATCTAATAACAATCATAAAAATTAACTACCTGCATAATTTGTAAGTGAAACAAAAATTAATCTGTAGTACCCTTTCTAAGTTTACTGATGTGATTAAATTATCAACAATTCTTTAAATTTAACCTTTCTTGCTTTCTACTTTATGATTCTCTTTTTAGATTAATAAAGTTAAAGATAATTTAAAAGCTACAGGATTGATTTTGAGTTTTACATATTTGATTAATTTTATAGTATAACTAATTTAGTATATGTTTGGTTCCACTTTTATAAAGATCAAAAGTGATTTTAGGGGTGTAGTATTAATTTTGACATGTTTGATTATTGATGTATAGAATCAATTCTGTCTATAAAAGTAATTCTACTCGAAACTAAGATTAATAACTTCTTGTTTTATAATTGATTTTCACACACAAATTTATAGTTGCAATTCATTTTTACATAAATGTATCCAAATACAAATCATTTTTAATCAAAATGACTTTTAACCAAAATCAATTCTACCGAATCAATTCTATGAAAATCAATTATGCCCACGGCAGTACGGCACAACCAAACATACGCTTTAGACTTTAAACTTGATTGTATTTGAAGTTAGTATTTGTAGTTTTGATTCTATAATTGATTTTTACATTCAAATTTATTATTCAACACACTTTTATATAATTGTATCTAAATGCAAACCATTTTATCTAACTCATTTTTAAATACAACCAATTTTACAAAATCAATTTAATGAAAATCAATTTTTGTGACCACCAAACCAAATATAAAGTTAAACATGTTATTTTTTAGCTGCTTATTTTATGTCTCTAATCATAAATTTTAATAAATAAAATACCATCTCTAAATATAACATATTATTAAATTGTTAAATTGCTAGATAGTACATTTATTAAATGATTAAGATATATTATTTTATTAATACTTTTATTTTTGTTGAAATATGATATACCACCGAGACTAGATTGCTAGATTAATTCTCATCCGTTATAAATTACAAATTCCATCACTGCATGTCGATGTCAGCGTTACAAAATCTTTTTACATTTTAGCTATGTTTATTTTATTTTTTCAATATATTTTTCCCATTTTACGAAACAAATATATTTTTTAGTGAAAAAACTAACTATTAAATATTACAATCTCCCCTAAAAAAAATATAACCTTGATCTAATTTATTAACAAGAAAAAATATTAAAAATATTTTCTTTTTTGAAATGAACAATGCTATAATGTATGTAAGTGATACGATGAGTTATAAGTTTTTTTTGAAAAAGCTAAAATGAAATGTATTCAAAACGCAAAAAATCCTAGCTAGCACAAGGAATGCTAGGCTAGGAGACTTAAATAGCAACATACAAAGAAAAAGTGTGTCCTATATATGCGGAACACTCAAACAAACACTCATACATCAAATATAAACTTTTACAAACAAACTAAAAACACCCGCTACTGAAGGCTCCTGAAACCAATAAAAACTAACACCAAAAACAAAAAGTTGTGTCCAAAAACCAAAGTTTAAATGTCCGCGCAGTAGCAGAAACAAATCTTGTGTCAACCGTTGCAAAATCCCTACAAAATAACAATTAAAACCTACCAAAAACCTGTGAAACTGCACCTTGCCTCTCACCAAAAACTAGCACCACCACCACCACACAAATCACCATTGATCCTCACCAAAAACCAGCACCAGCCACCACGAACATCACCACCAAAAACCAACATCAGCCACCACGAGCATCACCACAAAAAACCATCTCGAGCATCACTACAAAAGACCTGGGTTTTTGAGACCAAACCATCAAACAGACCCTACCAAAATGAAACAAACCCTTACGGGTTTTTGAGACCAATCCACAACAAAAAGGCGACAGATTCGTAACCACCAATCTCTGATTAAAAAAAACAAAAACACTAACAACCGGAACTCACAAACAAACAGTCGGCCAACATTAAAGCCTGACGGAACCTGAGTATACCGGCGACACAACAGCCCACAAGGAAGAAACATCAAACTAACAACAGAAAACGACCACCAAAACAGAAGGTGACGCGGCCTATGAGAATCGAAAAGACAAAACAGAGACACACCGACAAAACCGAAACGAACCTATGAGAATTGGATCTGGTTGTCGGGGAAACCACGACGACGAGCAGATCAGAACAATAAGACGGCGAACAAAGACCTAAACAACAAACGACAATAAAGAAACGACAACAAAAACAAAACGAGGGCGCCGAATGAAGGGGAAGCGGTGGTGGTGCGGAGAACAATTCTCAACGCACCACCATGTGTTGGGTCTACATCATGGTGGTTGATTTGGAAAAGGGGGAGGTGAGGCGACGGTTGTTTGGAGTTAAGCTAGAGAGAGGGCGACGGTGATTATTTTGTTACCCTGGTCTATTTCCTCTCATCATCTCTAAACTTTCTAACTGACCCTACGGTGAGTTATAAGTTATACAACTTATAACTCAAAATAAAATATTTCATTGTCAAAAGAAAAGTGGCATTTCATATTTGAGATGATATAATTGAAGGCATGTGTAATTTTTCTTCTTTGAGGAAAGGCTTGTGTAATTTTTATAGATTTTTCTGTTATGTCTAAACATGTACATGTTAAGAAGTTTAAAATAATTTTTCTCCTTAAAAAAATAAGAAATTTGTATTGAAATTTGTACATTTAATATTAAATATAAAAATTTTGAATAAATAATTTTTTTTTTTGACAAAGAATAAATAATTGTTATTTTTCAAAAAAAATTATTATTATTAATTGTTTTAACATGCGCAAGGTTGCACATGTTAGATAAACCCAATTTTTATTTACCATACCAATGCATATGATATGAATAAAAGTATTAATCACATTACTTAAAAAAAATCTCAAATCACATCATCACATATAATATCTTACATTGTTACTCACACCGTTGGTGATGTATGATGGTCATTAGTGTAACTTTTCTTATGGCCATTAGTGTAACTTTTTTTAAGGGTCATTATTGTAACTTACAAAAAGGTTTTTTTTGGATATCATGAATAAATTTATACATTTTGAAGGAAGGAAATATACAACTTATTAATAAATAATTGTTGTTTTTTAATAACAAATTATTACTTGTAGTTCTTTTAACATGTACAATATGTAATATTGCACATATTAACAATTCACAAAAACAAATACAGTTTGAGATTTATTTTTTGACAGGAGAGTGTGGGTTCTTGGTTTCTAGGCAAGAAGGCTTGTTAATCCGACGTTGGGTCGAAATAAAGTTTGATAGAAAAAATATTCCCTTTAAAAATTATTTTACGAGAGCTCATTAACCGCATACATGATATTACTTTGTTAACCTAAACTGGAATTTGAACAAGTTTCTATAAGAGTGAATTGAAGAATCAATTTAAAAATCAATAGATATAATCGATTGATTTAAGTTGTAAGAGACGCATCTTTTAAGTATGTGGTTAGATATTCGATCTTTGATTGTGGAAAAATTATGATTGAAAGAGGAAAACGTACATTGTATGTCTCATAGATTTTCCAACAAACACCATTAACATTCATACTTTATATTTGAATTATTGTAGAGTTAAAATAATTCAACTCAAAAATATTAATAAACTTGTGAAAATCAATACAATGACTCAAAATTAATTTTGCTTCACCGAATAGTAAAATCAAATTATAACAGATTTTATTTTAGTTTCCTTCGAAAATAAGATTTATTTTAGTTAATAGTACTTTTTTTTAAGGGATTATTTTAGTTGATACTATTATTCCTGTAGTAGCATAATCACTATTATTAGCGCAAAAAAAAAAAAAAAAGGCAAGAATATTATTGAATTTCGATGTTTGTTTTTATGTGTTATCCTGTCAAAAAAATGAAGATAATCTTCTCCCAGTAAAACGTGCTATGAAATGAATAGACATGGATATGGTTGCTGGTAGAAGAAATCATAGAACTGGAAAGAAAGATGAACAGAAACTACTATAATGATTACGTTGAGGATATTGCATTTAATGCAAAGATTTGCCTAAGATAGAAACATGCAGTTAAAAGTTAAATTCATGCTCTGACACCTGAACCGAATGTTTCCCTCTTTAATCCTGAGCCACTTGTACCGCTTCATTCTTTTGTCCAAGTTTTTATACACCGTCACGCTTCCTCTAATTATCTTCCCTTTTTTTCACTCAGACAAGGACTCCATGAACTAAGCCTAGTATGGCATTTTTCACTAAAATATTATTCAGATTAATGTAAATATTTTTTTTTTTTAAGGAATGTAAATATTTCTCTATGCATATCGTTGGTTACATTGTTTCTTCATTTTAGTACTATCTGATGTAAGTTTTTTGTCCTTAGGTCTACATTGAGCACCACGCACGATCCAAACAAACATCTCTAAATATGTAGCATATAGTTTAGTGGCAAGAGGTTTACAATGCATATTCAAAAACTCAATTCCCATCTTATCTTAATTTGTATAAAAAGTAGGGATATTTGAACAACCATTTGAGACAATTTTAGTGATAACTTTCATTTTTTATCTTTTTATTGATAAAAAATAATAGAGAGAAAAAAATGAAGAGAGAAAATAAGAGCATAATATAAGTATAAGAAATAAGATTGTCAAAAAGTTGTCACAAAGTGGTCAGATATCATTTCACAATAAATTGCATTTAAGTAAATATATGCTAAGTACAATTTTTTTTTATATGCAATGTACTTAGTATTACACATTTTCCAAGTTATATACTCTCTCAGTTGTTTATTAGATTACCTGGTTGACAATATACACTTTAGACGTGACATATTTCGAACGTATTTTCATACTAGTATACAATAATAAATAATATTATATAAAATGTTGGATTTGCTTTGATGAATATTTTCAAAATATTAAATTTTCATAATTTTTTTAAATAGATAATTAAAGATAAAAAGTATGCATTGATATGTGTGTCATAGTCAACTATTTCATCTAACAAGGAACGAAGAGAGTATCTTTTGAGTTATTTGTCAACACATTGGATATAATATCATATACATAACTTTTATTTAATTTGAGACAATTCTATTAGTCTAGCTGTTAAAAAAGAATATCAATATTTTTCATTTGATAAAATATCAATATTTAATATATCATGTGATTTCTTCTGTTCAAATAAAGCATACACATTTTTCAAAGAAATAATTTATAAAGAGTGAATCTCTTACTCAAACCGATCAAAAGTATACATATTAGTTTTAGTTGGATTTACACGATTTTAGAATAAAACTTAAACCAAATCGATAAACAACGTGTTGGTTTGGATCAGCTTGATCGGGTATAATAAAAAATAAAGGAAAATACTAGAGATTGTCGTTGAGGCAATGCTATAAGTGTTAAAGATATAAATATACCATTGGTCTCATGTAAACAAAAAAACCCAAAGAAAACAAACTCTTCTTAGAAAGTGGGTGGGATTTAGCATAGAAAATGGGAGTTGTTTTCCACCATGAAAAAATAAATTTTAACTATTTGATCAAATAAGGAACACGCTCTTATCATATTCCCTCAACACTAGATCATTTTCTACACTATCTTTCATCCTCTCTCTTTCATGTCCCCACTCACCAAAACACACTGTCTTCTCCAACCTTATTAAAACATTTACAGTCATATATCTGTAGAAACATAAATGGCTGAAGAAGGTTAGTAATCTCATCAAAGTTTTGAAACTAGAAATTGAGAAGAAAAGAATTTTTTTTTTGAAATAACCCAACCGTTGTTATGCCGTAAATCGTAGCTTGGCCATGTTTGCGGTCGTTCACCAAGTCGCCGTCGTGCATCGAGTCGCCGGTACTAAGTCCAATCTACCTGTATGCAGGTGGGGTTTATTAATCCTTGCTTCCAACAAAAGAAGTGTTTTTTGATTCCATAATTACATTTAATATCCCAGCCATTAAGTTAATCAAACAGTGAGATATTTGCGATAGGCATTGCGGTAGAGAACGATGCTGCCGATCCGAATCCAAAATTCACCCATTTTCAATTTTTGCATTTTTTTTTGTTGAGATTTTTTGTTCATGATTCATAATTTTTTGACGAAATTCATGATTCATAATTGGTATGTGGAAGTTGCGTTCTTAATGGAAAAGAAAATATTGTAAGCCATTATGTTTTTTTCTCTCAGAATTAACTTTTGATTTGTGTTGTCGTAGACTTGCAGTGTCTACAACTTCGTTAGATTTGGAAATTCATTAGATTTGGATAATAAATAAATTTAATTACTGTTTGCAATTCAAGAAGAATTGAAGAGTGTTGATGAGAGCTTGGACAGAAACAGTCACCTTATGCTGATGGTGGAGGTGGTGTTGAGAGAGTAGGATTAAAATGTGTTTCTCATTTGATCAAATGGTTAAAATTTACTTTCCTGGTGGGAAACAACTTCCAAATTTACTTTCCTATGATAGGAAACAACTTCTCTTTCTCATGCTAAACCGCACCCCTTTTTAGTACCTAAGATTACATATTTTCTACTTCTACATATTTCCCACCATCTGTAGTACCTAAAGTACCAAAAATTACATCTTTTTAACATATTTCTAAATTATACTTGCTCAGTCTGCTATCTTTGAAGGTTAAGGCTAATCCATATGTGCCTCTGATTCACTTTTGTATTGATAGTTGTAGTTCAATTCGAACCCATGGCAAGGATCTGAGCCACTATAGAACATTTTAGTAAAAATTCAATTTGGAAGTTTCACCTCTCTAAATATATATAAATCCAAACAAAACAAAATTAATTATCAATAGGTTCTCCAATAAAGTTTACGAAAACGGGTTATAGTTTATATGAAAACAATTTAACTTCATTTTATCTTTTCTTAGAGAAATAGCTTATACATAATCGCTTATTAGGATAAGCTCTTATGTTATAAATTGCAAATTAAGTTGTTTATCCAAACATAGCCTTAAGTTAGAAACCAGTTCTTGAAACAAAATCAATTGTACTCTAGAACATCAAAAATGTCAAAATCAATTTTACTTCATATAATTATGAACACAAACATACACTTAATATTTTTCTTACCTCTATACGTGCAATGGATTCCAAAATTCCATGCAAGTATTCAA
>Ga0315913_1003886_pt1 | contig 18005 bp, 8 predicted proteins | sample MpolsnodulesMG_FD_207736 | JGI IMG/M metagenome (GOLD analysis project Ga0315913, IMG submission 207736) | Medicago polymorpha root nodule microbial communities from Los Angeles, California, United States - small nodules | ecosystem: Host-associated > Plants > Roots > Nodule | place: USA... | reverse complement strand
AGAAAAACACTAAATGAATTTACACATCAAGACTATTGCTGCCGAGTAAGTTGTTTCAAAAAATTTCTATTTTTTTTTCACTAATTTTTTGAGCAAGTTGGATCCAAACTTAATTTGCTCGATACCACAATAAAATTGCATCAAAGTAAAAGTAATTTTACTTTGTTGGATAACATGTTATAAGAACGGTGTTGTTTATAATTCAAATTGATATGATAAATTTGAAAAGATAAAGGGGAAGGACATGATCCAAGTTACACATTTGTAGTAGCGTGCGTAAGAAAAACACCAAATGAATTTATAAGTCATGACTTTTAATAGAGGTGACATATATTGTGTGAAAAGTAATTTTTATCTACTTTTTGTATTAAATATTATTCACTTGATAAGAGAATAAGTTTAAAAATAAATTTAACAATCCTTTTTCAAAATCAAACAATTTAATAGATCTACCGAATTTGTTATTTCTAATAAAAAAGTTAATCAAATCCGTGTAACACACGGGTTATATACCTGGTATATATACAAAGAAGATGGTCGTATATAATTTTATTGTGACTTTTTTTCTTCTATTTTTCTCCTTCATTGAAACTAATTTATTTATTATTTATCTTTTTTTTAATATTATTAAAATTATTAAAACAATAACTATCACACTATAATAGGAACACTATTGACAGACACGTTAATGTTCATCTTTCCCCCTCATAAAAAAATATAATTTACTTTTAAATCGTAAAAGTATGTGTTAGAATTCAAATTTATAAATCCTGATAGAAAAAGGTCTTTTAATAAAATATTAAAAACAACACTATCCTACAAAGTACTTTAAAACCTTTAATTTTTTTTTAATTTTTTTATAAAATAATCTTCTAAAATCTCAATCCAATTCAATTCCTTAATTTTTTTTGAAAGTTCGACAAAATTACATCAAAACCCTGCAACTTCATCTATTACTTCAAAGAAGACCTTTATAGTATTTTTACTACAAGTTGGTTCTTTATATTTAAAATTGTTATACCACAACTTCATTTTTCATCTATATATATGTTAAAAAAGTCTTACATGTCCCCATGAGCTTAACTCATTTGGTAAGGGACAATGCACGAAGAAGATGGTCGTATATAATTTTAGTGTGACTTTTTCCTTCTATTTTTCTCCTTCATTGAAACTAATTTATTTATATATACAAAGAAGATGGTCGTATATAATTTTAGTGTGATCTTTTTTCTTCTATTTTTCTCCTTAATTGAAATTAATTTATTCATTATTTATCTTTTTTTATAATATTATTAGAATTATTTTTTAAAAAAATATTATGAAAACAGTAACTGTCACACTATAATAGGAACAATATTGACAGACACATTAATGTTCATCTTTCTCCCTTAGAAAAAAATATAATTTACTTTTAAATCGTAAAAGTATGTGTTAAAATTCAAATTTATAAATCCCGATAGAAAAGGTCTTTTAATAAAATATTAAAAACAACACTATCCTACATAGTACTTTAAAACCTTCAATTTTTTTATTTTTTTTTATTTTATAAAATAGTCTTCTAAAATCTCAATCCAATTCAATTCACTTCCTTAATTTTTTTTGAAAGTTTGACAAAATTACATCAAAACCCTGCAACTTCATCTATTACTTCAAAGATGACCTTTTTACTACAAGTTGGTTCTTTATATTTAAAATTGTTATACCACAACTTCATTTTTCATCTATATATATATGTTAAAAAAGCCTTACATGTCCCCATAAGCTTAACTCATTTGGTAAGGGACAATGCACAATATGTGCAGGGACCGGAGTTCGAACTCCAAACACCCCACTTATTCATCTTTAAGGTGAATTGTCTAATTACGAAATAAGACCATCTCTATCTAGTACCCTTTTCATTTCTTTTATTCAGAGACATAAAAACACAATGAAGTTAAAAAAAAAAAAACGACATAAGACCATCTCCATTTAGTACCCTTTTCATTTCTTTTATCCAGAGACATAAAAACACAATGAAGTTAAAAAAAAATAGTGTAGGACCTAGTCAATGGAATGATCCATGGTATACTTTTATATATTTATCTATCTCTCACTAAACGTCTACTTAGGGTGCGTTTGTTTCAGCTTTTAAAAAAAAAATAGATTTTAGTTTAAAAGAATCTAGAGATTCTTTTTTAGAGATTTTTTGAAAAAATCTAAAACTATTTTTGTTTGCTTACTATCATAAAAATCATTTTTGTAAGATTTGAAGTTTTTATACTTGAGTTCCTTGAATTTAGAAAAAAAAAAGATTTTGAAAAAGCTACTAGGAATAACTTTTCGTTTTGAGGCTAAAATTGATTCTTTTAACAAAATGGATTTTTTTAAAAAATCTGAAACAAACACTACAAAAATAAAAAAAAGTGATTTTCTAGTTAAAAAAATATATTTTTTATGAAAAAAATCCCAAAAAATCGCACCCTTAATGGTATGATCCACAATATACTATTATATATATATATATATATATTTTTTTTTTGGTCAAGTAGTATAGTGGTTAGAAGTCACACAATTAAATGCGGAGAAGTGGGGTGTCTGAGGTTCGAACCCCAACCCCTGCATATAATATGCAATATCCCTAACAACTGAGCTAAGCTCACGGGGATACTTTTATATATTTATCTATCTCTCACTAAATGTCATTTTTTAAAATAGTAAAATACTCCATCCGGTCTCAAATATAAGAAAATATTCATTTTTTAGGTTCATTGAATAATTAACGTATCTGCTTTACAATATAGGTCAGATACACTAATTATTCAATGAACCTAAAAAAAGATTTTTTTTTTTATATTTGAGACCGGAGGGAGTATTTGTTAGGAATATAATATACCATCATTAAATAATCATATACATATTTGAAAGTTTGGGCCAAATTTCATAAAAAAGTAGTTACTGGGCCAATAATCATATGCTAGAAGCCCAGAAAACATTGGGTATAATAAAACCCTAATCCGTTTTGAGAGTGTCGGGATTTTGGGCGTTTGCTGCTGCTGCGAAGATGGTGAAGGGACGTCAAGGAGAGCGTGTCAGGTACTCTTCGTTTCAGCCTTTTTTTCTTTTGTATTTTCATGATTATCGTATATGTTTTTGAAATTTAGTAGTAATTATCACTGTTTTAATTCACTTAGCTATAGTCAGTTACTATCATTCAAACATATCTGATTTTGAAGAAATTAGCATGCAGTTAATTAGGGATTTCAATAGTTTTATATTTAGTTTATACACCGACATAAGATTTTGTGAGACTGTTTGGAGAACTTATGAAAACAGCTTATTACTGACGTCTATTTCTTTCTTTTTTTTTTTTTTTGACAAAGAGTTTTCTTAAATAAAACCTATAAAAACAGCTCATAGCATATACAAAAATAATTTACCTTTATTTTTTCCTTTTCTATAAAAATAGCTTATGTAAGCTTATCTTTTCATGATAATTGCTTGTGCTCTAAGCTGAAAATAAGCAGTTTATCCAAACACGCCCTTAATACTCTGTGGAGTGATGGCCTAAGTTGGTCCTCACAATTTTTTGGCAGCTATATTTAATCCTGACAAAAATAAAACTGAACTTGGTCCCGACATTTTTATAGCGAGACTAGTTTGTCGCTAGTATGAAGATCTCTGGGCTACTTTTGGTTTTATTTTTGTCAGGGATTAAATTGGGTCGCAAAAAATTGTGGGACGAAAATGGGTCTTCACTCTACTGTGTGCTACTGAATTGATAATTTGATTTCTTATGACCAAATATGTTTTTGTGTCTTTTACTCAAAGATCAGTCTGTGTATCTATCCTATTTCTTATGTATCTTTATTTTATCAAATATATAAATTAAGCTAATCTATACTTTATTGTTCAATTTGTATTAGGCTTTACGTGAGGGGTACAATCCTTGGATACAAAAGGTATATTCTTCTTGCCATTTGCAACTTTTTCGAATATTGTGCTACAGGTGTTTTATTTTATGTTTGGTTTATGAAAATGTCTGCTTAGATGCTTTGGCTTAATGCTTACTGTTTTATGCTGTTTTTTAGATCCAAAGTAAACCAGTACCCAAACACATCTCTGGTCCAAATTGAAGGAGTGAACACCAAGGAAGAGGTAGCTTGGTATGCCGGCAAGAAAATGGCATATATCTACAAGGCCAAGGTGAAGAAGAACGGAACCCATTACCGTTGCATATGGGGCAAGGTTACAAGGCCTCATGGTAACAGTGGTATTGTTCGTGCCAAATTCAAATCAAATCTTCCTCCCAAATCAATGGTAATAATTTACCAACACATTTTTATTCTTATCAATTGTGTTTAATAACGTTATCTTTGACTTTTTGAGTGTGGATGCATTGCAGGGATCTCGCGTAAGAGTATTTATGTACCCAAGTAACACATGAGGTAAACCCATGTCCTGGATGGTTTTTGAATTGTTTTTGCGTTTTTCTTTTTCATCTCATCTTTCTATGAAGCATTATTGAACTTTCTCCTGTGTTTTTCATGCATTTTGTCATTTGATGGGACACACGTTTGAAACTTCTAGCGTATTTTTCATACCTTCAAGTTTTACAAATATGGATAAATCTACAAATAGTCTTATGTGCAAATCAAAATAGCTATAGTATTAACAAACGTCTGAAAGCAGAGAATCAGTTCTTCTTGTAGACAGACATCAGTTCTTGGTGTTGACATATTTAATATAGTGCTGCACATGCTAGCTATTAGGAGAACTATATATGGTTCTAAATCATGGTAAATATAATGTGCATATCTGATCTGAAAATGTGGCAATTGTATGGATATTTAGAAACGTAGTTTATTGTTTGGAATTCTATCCGAAGATCATGACTTACTATGCCTACAATAAACTACGTGGTTAAAGAGCATTACTGTTTTCAGTTCAATTCTTAATTTTTTGTTATAGTGTTTTTAATTTTGCAATTTTTTAGAGGGACTCTTCTCTGATCTAGCAAGCATGCATGGTTTTGTGTTGTTTACTCTGTCTTACTGTTACATTGGATTTTTTGTTGCAGATTCAGGTGATAAGGTCAATAGGACTGTGGGATGATATTTAGTAGGCTCAAGGATTGTTGTTTCTTTTTAAATTTTGACAAATTATTTTTCTGTCCAGACAGTTCAATGATGGAATGTTGTCTGCCACAGTATTGGCTGTTTATGAAATATTATATTCAACAGTGTGTGTACTTGGTTATCTCATATAATTACAATATTAATTTTTATTGCATTTAATCTAGGGTTAAATATGTTTTTGATCCCTATAAAATAGGAACCTTTTAAATTTAGTCCTTACTTAATTTTAATAGCTTTTTTAGTCTCTATAAAAACATTATTCTATAAAAACATTATGCATTTAGTTTTAGTCCTTCTTAATCAAAATTTGTTTAATTATGCTTAAATTCTTGAATGAATTTTTAAACAATTTTTTGTATAGACCTGTTAAGAACATTACTAAAAGTCCCTCCGCAAAATATTAATTCAAAATTTGATTTCTACATTCAGATTTTTGTTACTCTTTTCTTTAACTTTTGTTGTTTAAAAATATTCATATTTCATTCTTCTCATGTTAAAAAATTCAATTTTTTAGTAAATGAACATTTTATTACGTTCATGTCTCCAAAAAATTGTTCAAAAAGTTTAAGAATTCAAGGATAATTAAAAAAAGGTTTAAATATTGCACTCGTCCCTGCAAATATGTCTAGTTTAAGTTTTGGTCCCTGTAAAAAAAAATTGTTTTTGGTCCCCGCAAAAATTTTTGTTTTTTAAAATAGTCCCCAACCCCAATTTTTTGATGATTTGTATATGTGACACATGATGACTGGACCCTGCAAAATATTTTGTTTTTTAAACAGGTCCCTGCAAAAAAAAATTGTTTTTGAAAATAGTCCCTGGAGGGACTATTTTAAAAAACAAAAAAATGCTATTAAAATTAAGTAAGGACTAAACTTAGAAGTTCCCAATTTTATAAGGACTAAAAGCATATTTAACCTTTTAATCTATTAACCTTAAACTTGAAGAAAATGTAGTAAATGAAATGAATATACGTGGGATAAGTTTTTGTTTACTGCATTTTATTAAAAATCAGGAGATCAGTACAATTTATAATTTGATGAAACACTTGATACTAGCTTTCTCCACTGTAACCTGAGTTTGAATGGAACAATTTGACAGATTTTATCTTCATCGTAGGAAAAATAATTTACATTAAGCTTAGAATAGAGAAGTACTTTACAAGCTGAAACAACTACTTATAAAGCAATCATACACACTACCTTTCTCAACTGTGAAGTGCAATTGTGGAACCAGTAAAAACATCACTGGAATCGTGAATTCACATTGAAAAAAAGGCATAACCTACGGCTTGAAATAGTGCAAAATTGACATTGCATTTTAAAAGGCAAACTCTTGGTTGCATCCAAAGAATATCATCTACATTACGCCGCATAATCTTCGACTTGATAATGCAGCATTGTCGATGCATTTTAAAGGCTAACTTTGGTTGGATCTGATAACGTAATGCAATCCCGGGGCATAACATGCTGAGAAACTTGTTTTGGCCACAGTTTTGAGCTGAAAGAGTTATCCACCAAGGGTTCAAAAATATTGCAATTCCACACCTTATTATCATTCTTCCGGTTCATCCGGATACTCTCAAGTCTAAAGTGACCATATCAACTTACCTTTGGTCGAACCTTTTACTATTCTAGCCGTGACCATATCAAACTCCTAAGGATGGTACATTTAATGTCTGAGTTACCCGAAACATTTTTCCGTTCTGCCAAAAAACTTGTGAGGTTGGTGAAAAAAAAAAGATTATGTGAAATAATTTAAAAAATAAGGTTTTTGTTGGACTTGTGAGTTGCGAGAGCAAGGGAGGTGTGAAGGCATAGATTTTTTTTCCTTCTAAGTTGGTTGGCCTTAGACCATTGTTTGCACAGAGGCAATCATTTTCTTCTTCTTTTAGATTGTAAAATATACCTACAAATACTAAATTAGGTACGTTTAAATCAACTTATTTTTGAGTTTATAAGATGTTAAACAGTACCACATATGATAAGATCTTGACTCTTTTTAATAATCTCTTTTCTTGGTATCCCTAAAATTAAAGGTGAATGTTTTTTCTTGGCAACTGCTTCAGGATTGGATTCCGACTAACAATAATCTCTTTTCTTGAAGGATTGTAGTTGACCTGTGGTATTTTTTGTCTTATATATTTTGTAGTGAGTTTGAGTGGGAATTAATTCAAATTTAGCGAGTCTACTTAATATTTTGTTGGACTTGGGTTAGGTTTCATATTAACCTGGTAAATTGTTGTGTAGTCCTTATGGAGATCCCGTAATGCTAGCATCTTTTTGGGGGCAAGAGACATTTGTACTCTAGTTGATGAGTATGATTAAATTCACCTCTTGGAGCAGGTTCTTAAGACAACATTCTTGTCACACAATGTGTGATCATGGACTCATTTTGTGTTGGCACTTGACATCAATAGTGCAATGTCGTGAATTTGTCTAGAGCTTAGTTGGTTGCGGGGTCTGCTCACAACCTTTCTCCTATTTGGCTAGGTTGGTTGTTTATGTTTGGTGGTTAGTTGGTATTCTATTATTTTGGTATTGTTTTAGTTTTTATGCAGAAGGAAAGATTTTTTGTTGAGAAATGATATTTGTACAATCAATTTGCAACAACTTTTTGATAACTTACTCTCTCATACTCACATCATGTTTTTATTCTCTCTCTTCCTTTCTCTGTCTCTATTATTTTTGACCAATAGAAATAGAGGAAATGGAAGTTGTTTTGAAAGTTGTCACCAATGGTTGTTCATATATCATTACTCTTTTTTTTTCCATGTTTGGTTGGCTTGAGTACTTCTTGTGCTCATTTTGTATTGTATCTGTCTGTTTCTTTTGAGATTTTTCTCCTTTATATATATATTTGCCATTACTCAAAAAAATTGTTAATATTTAAAAAAAAAGAAAAGATTAAATAAGAAAAAAAAAAGACAAAGAACATTGAAACTTTGGGCCAAATGAATAAAAGAGTATTGGGCCAAAGTGTGAACACTAGAAACCCTAATAAGCTTAACCCGGAAAGCCTCGGGTATAATAAAACCCTAAAATCGCCCGTTCGTTCTGAGAGTGTTGCCGTGAAGATGGTGAAGGGACGTCAAGGAGAGCGTGTCAGGTACTCTTCGTGATTTTCTTTGTATTTTCATCATTATCGTATATGTATTTGAAGATTAGTAATTATCGTTGTTTTTAATTCATTTGTATATAGTCACTGTTAGTAATTTGATGATGCCTACTATCATTCAAAAATATCTGATTTGGAGAAATTAGCATACATTGAATAATTTCATTTTTAGTTTATAGAGTACAGGCATAATCTAATGTTGAAAAAAGCATGTAGATCAATTTTAAAAGTACCAAATTGGTTCTGTAAAATCTCAAATGTTAGGTCAATATAGTTGATTTTAAGATAATGTATAAGAACATTTTAGTCCGACTATTTTGATTTTTGACCGACACTTGATATTTTGTGGTACCAAATTGAAAATGATCTGTTTTTCTCCCTCAAAGATCAGCTTGTGTATTTACTCTATTTTATCCGAGTCTAACGTTGTGCGTATTTACTCTGTTTTTGCCATATAATAAGCTAATATTAAATTTTTGTTCAATTTCTATTAGGCTTTACGTGAGGGGTACAATCCTTGGATACAAAAGGTATATTCTTCTTTGCCTTTGTAACTTTTTGAATTTTGTGCTACCAGTGTTTTATTTTATATTTGGTTTATGAATGAATGTCTGTTTAGATGCTTTGGTTTAATACTTACTGTTTTATGTTGTTTTTTTAGATCCAAGGTGAACCAATACCCAAACACATCTCTGGTCCAAATTGAAGGAGTGAACACCAAGGAAGAGGTAGCTTGGTATGCCGGTAAGAAAATGGCATATATCTACAAGGCCAAGGTGAAGAAGAATGGAACCCATTACCGCTGCATATGGGGCAAGGTTACAAGGCCACATGGTAACAGTGGTATTGTTCGTGCCAAATTCAAGTCAAATCTTCCCCCCAAATCAATGGTAATAATTTGACAATGTTTTTTTTTTTTAATCATCATTTGGGTTTTATAATGTTATCTTTAATCTCTTGTGTTTGGATTAATTTCAGGGTTCCCGCGTAAGAGTATTTATGTACCCAAGCAACATATGAGGTAAACTCATGCCTAGATGCTTCTTTGAATTGTCTGCCCTTTTCTTTTTGGCTTCTTTCTTTCGATGAAACATTATGGAACTTTCTCTTGTGTTTTCCAAGCATTTTCTCATTTGATGGGGGCATGGGGCACACATTTGAAACTTCTTACCTGTTTTATGTGCTTACATATTCTACAAATATGGCTGAATCAATAAACTTTTGTGTAAATCAAACTTGCTAGTATAATAACAATAGTCTGAAAACAGAGAATCAGTTCTTCATGTAGACATCAATGCTTATTGTTGACATTTAATATAGTGCTGCACTGTGTCTTTTCACGAGGTTCCTATTCTCTATAGTTATGTTGCTTTGTACTGGCACATGCTATCTAATATGACAACTACATGGTTCTAAATCATGGTAAATGTAATCTGCCTATCTGATCTATGATTTAACGCGGTTTATGGTTTTGAAATCTATCTGTAGATTACAACTTACTTTTGTCTATGATAACTGTTGGAGTTCTATTATTTTTTTTAAGTTTTTTTAATTTTGCAATTTTATTTTTAAGTGCTTTTAATTTTGCAATTTTATAAATAGGGCCTCTTCTCTGGTCTAGCAGCATGCATGGTTTTCTGTTGTTTACTTTGTCTTAATGTTACTTCGGATTTTTTTTGTTGCAGGTTCAGTTGATAAGGTCAGTAGAGTTGTGGGATGATTTTTAGTAGCCTCAATGAATTTTGTTTATTTTTAAATTTTGAGACACTGCTCTTCTGTTTAGACAGTTCTTTGATGGAATGTTGTGTACTGCTGTATTGGCTGTTCATGAAATATTACAGTCAGCACCATGTGTGTGGACTTGGTTATCTTATATGGTTACCATGTTAGTTTTTACTACATTTAATTTATTAACCTTGAAGAAAATCTTGTAAATGAAATGAATATAGGTATCCGTCTCAACAAAGTCATAAGTTGGGTAAACGGACATATGTAGATGCAAAATCAAGATGTTAAATTTGAATATTTTTTTGGAATGCTAATTGGTTTATGGAATAAAAAACTTAGGTACATTCTGACGTGCTTTATGCATGGTTCTTAACTAAACAAACTTAGCTGCATTCCAAAAACATAAGAAAATGCTTCTAATTTTTGTTCATTAATAGTGTTGTTATTTGGTGTTAAAGAAGGATAAGTGGGTGGAGATAGTTACATTTAGAAGAAATAATAATTATTTTTTTAATTAGTATACGTGGGATAAGTTTTTTTATTTCATTCATTAAGAATCGGAAGATCAGTATAGTGTAGAACCTGATGAAACGCTTGATACCAGCTCTGAGCAGTCTGATTTTTCCTCAACTAAAATCTTACATTTGGGAGAACCTGAGCTTGAGTAGAAGAATTTTTGATCAGATTTTATGTATCTCTTAACCGTAGGAAAAACAATATACATTGATCTTTGAATTAGAAAAGAGAAGTACTCCACAAACGGAAACAACTACCTTTCTCAACTGCGAAGGGAAAAAATACATTGAAAAAACACCACCAAAAAGGCATAACCTTCAGCCTGAAACAGTGCAACATTGACATTGCATTTTAAAAGGCCAACTTTAGGTTGTATCCTAGAATATCATGCACGTTACGCCGTACAACCTTCAGCTTGATAAAATGCAGCATTGTCGATACATTTCAAAGGTCAAAATCTGTCTTGGCGCAGCTTGATAACATGCTGGGAAACCTGTCTTAGCATAACATGCTGAGAAACCCGTCCTGGCAACAGGGAAACAGTTTTGGGCTCTAAGAGTTATCCACCTAAGGTAAAAAAAATAATATGAAAATTGCTCTTCTTCCTTTCAAAATTGTTCATTCCCTTAATTACGCTGAGCACGCTCGACTTTTTTCAATGCGAGTTAACTTGCGCTGGACATTTTTCTCCATGAGTTAACTCATGTAGACACTTTTAAGATCGGTAAATGAGCCAAAAACAAAAGAGAGAAGAGCAAGTACCAAAAAATATTGCAATTTCACACCTTATCATTCCGGTTCAACCATATACTCTAAAGTGACCATATCAAACTTACCTTTGATTGAACCTTTTTCTATTCTAGCCGTGACCATATCAAACTCCTAAGGCTGTTAAAACTAATGTCTAAGTTGTCCGGAATATTTATGTGTTCTGCCAAAAAAAATCGAATTTTTCCTTAGATAACTTCAATCCCAAAAAACCTGTGAGGTTGGTGAAAAATAAAATAAAAAATGAATATGTGAAATAATTTAAAAATGAACTTTTTGTTGGACATGTGAGAGCAAGGGAACCAGGTGTGGAGGTGTGGAGAAATTTTTCCTGAGCTTGTTGGCCTAGGGCTTAAGAGGCTCAGAGTAAGACCATTGTTTTGCAAAGGAGTGTACATTTTTTTTTAATCTAAAATATACACAAAAAGACTAAATTATTAGACTTAAATATGTTTTTAAGTCTATACAACTTTTAAATTTTACTTTTAGTCTTGTATCTGATTTTTAGTCTTTACAAATAACCTACATGTTTTTGGTCCCTGTATACAATTTTGTAGTTCGTAAGGACTAAATAGTGGGTATATGGACCGGAACTAAATGGTATTTGAGTTTATGGTTTAAAACGTATTGAGTTGGTTTGGTGATGTTGATTTGACTTTTTGGAGTGTGTTTCTCTCAATGTCTCGGGTTTGATTCACTCTGATACAAATTGTGGTGAGCTGGTTTAACTTCTTAGAAAAATAGAGTAATTTTGTGAGCTAAAACATATACAATCATAAGGTTGAAAGAAAAGATAAACATAAAATGACATATATAACATTTAAATTAATATTTAGTTTTCTTCATTTAATCAATAAAGACAAAATTGAGAAAAACAATACGTTTTAAACCATAAACTCAAATACTATTTCAAGTATTGTCTGAAATATGATATATGCTAGTGTTAGAAGGTCATTTACTAAACAAATCAACTTTAATTATGCAAATATATTTGTTATAAGCTAGAAGTTTGATATAGGTCAAGAATCAAGATCCTCTCCATTTCTTATAATGAATGACTCAATTTATGAACAAATAGACATAAATGAGAGATTGGTGTGACCGATTTTTGAAAAATTTCTTTGAAAAAAACTTGTCCTTTAATATCTCACATGTCATAGGTCACGATCCTCTCCTTTCCATAGATGACTTGATTTATGAAAAAAATAGACATAGATGAAAGATTGGTGAGACCGACTATTAAAAATATTTTAAAAACATAGTATCCTACAATATTTTGAGAAATTGAAATGATCTTAACTCGTTTTTCTTCGCCATAAATGCCTTAATTTCCAAGATAAACATGATTTCTCTTTTGATTGCTAACTTACTAATTACGTGTCAAATCTTTCTCCACTAAGAAAAACATGATGTTCTAACTTTCTAAAGTACTGTAGTATTTTGAGGTGATGTAGGGAAGCCATGTCGTATATACTTGCAATGCACAAGGATTGTGGTTTCGGTATATCTCTTTTGGATGGAAAAATACTTATTTTAGCAATGTTTGATGACCCTATCCTATGACATAGTAGATTCCACCAGCAGGGTATAGCATTAATTTGTTGCGCCAATAAGTGATACATATCATGATTATTGTCATCCATTTATTGACTAAGAGTCCCCAGTAGGTCATGGTTGTTGACATTATAAAAACAGTGTATAATAATTTTGTATAGTTTGAAACATGACTTGACGAAGCCACATTTTTTTTATCTCCCACTAGTTTGAGAGTACTTTGATTTTCAATTGGAGATGCAATAACCAGATTTTGACTAAAGCTGTGTTACATTATAATCTTTTAGAACATGGTTTCCCCTGTGCCAACTTTAAAGATATTTATCAATCAATTATTATCTCTTCGATACTCATAATAATTTTAGGTTAATTCATAGAAAGTTTGAATGCACAGAATATGCATAATCTTTATCTACAATGATAAACTTATTTTTAAGGGTTAGTATGTTTTTAGTCATTATAAAATTAATTTTAATGGTAATTTTGATTCTTCGTAATATTGTAGTTTGTAAAAATAATTCACACTTTAAAAACTTTTTACAAAAAATATATATTTTTAGTCATAAAAATAGTCCCTATAAAATACAAATAAGAATTAAAAAAAAATCATTTTTGTTCGAAGACTAGACTTAAAAGTTACGGTTTTATATAGGAATTTAAAATATTTTAACTTTATGTTTAAAAGTATATCGACGGTACTACTGAGATTTGAACCAATCACTTGATATTGGCTTATCTTCAAATTAGCTCAATCCTACTGCTTCGTAATGATATACATTGATGCAACATGTATTAATTTATGTTATCTTTTCAATGATCGTTGCATCTTTTATATAGAGACTTCTGTTTAGTGGCATGCAATGATCTTTTGATACTCTGTTGGAGGCATCTTCAAATGATAGAAGTATTTAATTCATTTTTTGGGTGAGTTCTAATAAAACACACAAAACCTTAAATAGAACAACTACGTGAGAACTTAGAAAGAGTTCCTCAAGAAGTATCAAATCTTTATATTCAAGTATGAATGATAGTCATATATCGATTACAAATGAATTTAATTTTTGATGTATTAGAGAGATATTCAATTTTTAAAAATTTAGATTGAGATGTGGTATCTCGATCTCTTGGCAGCTCTAGATCATTAATCGTCCTTGCACTCTTTTGAACTTTCCGGAAAGTGGTATATGGACCCCTAGTTCGGTTTGGTGTGTTTAAATCTCTTGGTAGTCCCGGATCATTAGACCATTGTTGCTCCAGACGCTTCCTGAACTTCTCAACAAGTAGTATAAGAATGTGGTTCGGTTTAGTGGTGGAGAGAGAACGAGATATTAATGTAGATCATGCTAGTTCAGTAATGTGTGATATTTACATTTTAAGGATATATTATTGATATTCAAATGTGAATGAGTGTCGATCTCAAATCAGTTATGAATGATTTTAATTTGGACATATAAAAGAAGTTATATCATATACATAATCTCTTAAATTTCTAGATTTCTTTGTGGTCATGAATTTTGTTTTTTTGCTCCTATGCTCCTCAACACTTACTACAATTTCTAGATGAGTGTCACGAATAGGAGAAAAACGAGTCAAAGTAAAATAATACTTCAATTGATAATAAGAGTGTTAATTATATATCAAGGGCAATGTAAATAATAACCTCTAACTATTGTAACTATTTTTTTTTGTCTCTAATACATCTTCATTAACATTACAAGTACTCTCTCTCCATCATATGCTAGAGTTGACCCATAAGAAAAATACATCTAAGCTTAAGTAAAGTTCTGCCGCTCACTGTGCAAGACACATCTTTAAATTTCTTTAAATCAAACCAACAAATTGTAACAAATGATTCAGTTATTTTTTAGTGATGTGATTATGAGCCGATTCTTATATAAAAACACTTCTTAACCGTGACATCCACCTTTTATTAGATATCCCCATGAAGACTGACCTGTCATGCTTGATAGTTTTCTTGGCGACCTTTGTTGGAATATTTTATTATTTAATTATATTTCAATATCATTATATGGGCAAATATCGTAATAATAATTATATTAACTATTTATCAATTGTGAGCCTTAATTGATTATGGATCAAATTAAGTTATAAGGCTATTAGATTTCGAATTAGATAATTAATTAAATATTTAATTAATTGATATGGACTCAATGAGTGGATGTCTGAATGACCCATTAACGGAATAATGGGAAACTCTAATGGTCATCCAATATAAAAGAGGCTATGGTCCCCAACACACCGTACACGGCAAACTCTCACTTCTCCCTATCTGAAGAGAAACTTGAGGCATAAAGGTAGAAGAACCAAATTAGTCGCTGCTAACCCTATGTTGTGTGTGTTTCAGATCATCACAACTTCTCTTGTTGATCGTTGTTGTTGAGAGGGCTGCTATGAAAGCTTTATCCAGGTATTCCCTATACCCTAATTTTCTCAGTATCTTTGATAAATCAAACATGTCGTAGATCCGATTATAATCATGTTCAATATTTTATTTGCTTCCGCTATTGATTCATGTTTATTTAACATGTTCTATGAAATCTGTTTTTATTAAGATCTAAATTTCCAACAACCTTATCTACCCTGAAAAACGAGTCTTAATTATATATTTTTCAAATATATATACACACACTCACTAAGTTGAAAAATTGGTGTCCCTTAAAAATAGGGGGCCTTATTCGGCCGCACATCCTCAGGGGGCTTCCCCGATCCACTACATGCCCTTATAATACCTCTAAAAAAAACATGCCTTTATAATTGAGAGCTTTGTCCCTTGAAAAAAATAAATAGAGAACTTTGTATGTAATAGCTGATTCTTACTTCTAAAGATCCAACTAATAACTTCCATATGAATGACCTTAATATTTTTGTTTCAAATTTATGAAACTGTGATAAAAAAAATGAATAGCAAAAACTTTTTGACATTCACATATATCTTGCGTCATTAAACATTGACACATGTCCAAAACTTTGGCATCGCAACCTTGTCATTCTAGTGGACATAAAGGTTTGTCCACCATATTATCTTTTTTTATAAAATGGCAATCCAAAACTTTCTACATAAAGAAAGTAGTTAATTTAACATCGATCTCTTTTCAGATAAAATAAAAAGCCAACGTATCATGGAGCATCAGAGGACTGCAATATTTCTAAATTAAATGACTTGTTTAAGATTACAGATTCTTCGAATTGGCATAGGAATTCATGGAAGACAGAAATTGAGCCCAGAAACTACGGATGTTTCCACCTGCCAAAAAGTTGTTGTCTAACAATTAAAGACCAAACATTATCTACATGCATGCATGATAACCGCCAAAAGTGCTCTCCTACATGAATCTCTCTCTAACAAAAAAAATATACTGTGAGTGAGAGAGATGTTGAAAAGTTTTGTCATTTGTGAGAGCCTGAGAGGGAATATTTATACCATATATGAAGTGAATATCAACTTTTTGTTCTTCCTTAAAAGAAAAATCAACATTTTGTTCAACACTTTATTCTTCTAATTTTACTCTAATAATTATTTTTTTTTGTGTGGATATTTTGGTCCAATAACCGATTAATCGAGGGACTAATATATCATCAACTATCTTGGAGTATAATACTAGATAGAGCAATATAAAAGTACGAGACACGAAAAAACGGACAAACATACATAAACGACTTAGTTTGATGGTTAGATTAATAAAATTTAAATTTTATGATAAACTACTAAAAAAAAAGAACTCTATTGTTTATGGTTTAATGACACACACATGATCTTCCCCTTTTTAGGCTATATGAAAAGAATTTCCTCAATAAAAAGGTTATATGAAAAGAAGGTAGTTGGGTAGATTCAAGTAATGTGGCAGATATATACCCGTTCTGGACCCACAAAATCCACTCAGAAAGGATCTTCATGTTGAGATAAAAGGTATGATATATGCTCCACCATGTCATGAGGGAGTGCTTTTTAACGGTGAGATTGACTCAATGGATTAGATATGCTCCACCTCAGCAAGAGAGCACATACACCTCTCCACACTCAATCAAAACAGACCACACACTTTCTACATATGATTTTCTCTCCCCTCTATCACTTGCTTATCTTCTCTTATATTTCTCTCTCTAAATTTCTTCCCCATTTTACAACCCAGTGGCTTAACTCGTCCACCGTCATTTTTCTTCTCAGCCCCTTGCCTGTTTCCGCCGTCCAAGCTCCATTTCTTCTCTCAATTCTTATGTTTCAGGATGGTGGCCTTGTGTAGCATATGCATAGCATATGCCATTGATGTGGCGTGCTTTTAATTATGATCTTTGTTTTTGCTTGTACAAAACAAATTGTCTGTTTAATCAACGAGTTCTTCTAAAATTCACAGATTAATATGCATTTTTTTTTTTTAAAGAACCCTAAAAAATAAAATTTGTGATTGGCTTGTCGATTTGCAAAGTAAGCTTGTGATTTCTTCATGTCTTTCAATTCCGATCAAAACTACATAAAAATCGTTGAATTTCATTGTGTACCAAGGGAGATCCGGTCGGGTCGGATCGCGGGCAAAAAACCCGTTTTACAGAATACGGGCGAAGAAGATGAGATTAAAAAAACAACAAAAAAGAAAGAAAAAATCCGTAGCAGGAATCGAACAGGCAACCTACGACAACTTAAAAAACTGTCACACCAACTGCACCACACACAGACATGTTAAATTTTGGGAATTGTTCTTTCAAAAAAAAAACAATTTGGGAATTGTATTCTATTTAATTATTATTATGTGTTTAGAATTTAAAGCAAATAATAAATAATTTAATTCATTTAATTTTGGGTTTCATATTAAAGCAAGTCTTACATAAACACAAGGTAAATTCTATGATACACCCAAAATATTTGAGTGTAGAGGTACATCGATTCATTAAATTAACAATAAGAAAATACATTAAAAATTCCATTAATGAACAAGTGAAAGGATGGTGCAGTTGGTAATGTTTATAGAAATCATGGGAATGGTCGCTAGTTTGAAACCTGATAACTTTTGAACTCATCTTCTTCGCCCGTGTACTATAAAACGGGTTTTTCGACCCGCGTTTTGACCCGGTCGGATCTCCCTTGTTACACTATTAAATTCAACGATTTTTACGGATTTTTTTATCGGAATTGAAAGGCATTAAAAAGCACATACTTATTTTGCGAATCCACAAGCCAATCACAGATTAAGGTTC